>Ga0114902_1000518_pt1 | contig 20630 bp, 17 predicted proteins | sample MalvireepMed_s12_FD_87291 | JGI IMG/M metagenome (GOLD analysis project Ga0114902, IMG submission 87291) | Marine viral communities from the Global Malaspina Expedition - Malaspina viral metaG DeepMed_s12 | ecosystem: Environmental > Aquatic > Marine > Oceanic | place: Mediterranean Sea... | reverse complement strand
TGTTAGGGGTAACAACATGATACCGGCGGGAAAGCCCCCGATCTCGTTGATAGCACTGAAATTTTCAACGCTATTCAGGCAGTTACAGCACCACCTGTGGAAAAGTGGGGAGACGCTAGGCTAGTGTTGCTAGAGCGCGAACATGACCGGCTTAAAAAGCAGTTAACTACGCTGGCTACGTGCGATGTAGATATTGATGACTTGACCAAGCTCCAGGCAAAGTGGAAGGAAGAACTCTGCTTTGCATTATGTGCATCACCTTTACTAGCGGCACTGGATACGTTGATCAAACGTCGTGAGCATGACGCTTATCCGACCGATGCCTACCATGCACTTATCTATCAGGTACACGTTTATAAACGTGCTAGCTGGGAGTTGCTACATCAGGCGTTTGGCAGCAGCTTGTCGCCTTACCTTAATGAATGGGGCCATCTTCGTAAGCAGTATCGACGACTGTATAAAAGCAGTATGGAACCCCATAAAAAACTGTCGGTTGCGTTACAGGCTGACTATTTAAGAACACAGCTTAGCACCCTGCTTCCTAAAACAGGTAGCCCCCTATCTGCAGATGTGCTACTCCATGAGGCACAAAAAAAAGGGAATGCAGCGCTTTTAAGCATGTTGATGGCCCAGCTAACCAACATGAAGCGCCTCGTTGAAGAGGCTCAGCAGCCCAAGCACAGCTTACCGGCTGTCACGCATGAGAGCGCTCACCAAACGACATAGCAAGCTTGCTGTAAGCCAGCTCCTGTCTTGGGATACAACGGTGTCCCCATCATGAGCTGGCTTAACTCGTACAACTAATCACCCAGCACCTAAATGCCCACTATGATAAGGCTCACTCTCTATGACACCCCATCAATTCATCGTTCTTGTGCTTATGCAACGCGAGCACCGCCGTCTGGAAGATCACGCCCAGCAGCTACGCTCCCAGACCCTCAACCTCAATGATCTTTATGTGCTGCAGCAACATTGGCAGGAGAGTCTTGGCTTTCCCCAAGCCAAGTCACTTATTGATTCACTAGCGCATCTGATACAACAGCAGGAAAACGGCAACTGCTCAGAAGCAGCGTACGCCGAAGTCAGCCAGCAGATCACTCTGTATCGGTATCGCACCCGCCGCTGGGTCATCCATCATTTCGGGTGCATGATGCCTTACCTACTACCGGGTGGCCGGCTGCACCCCAGGTATGAGCAGGCTTTTCAACAGTTTTTTGAAGCCAGACAACCGCTGAGCACCTTAGAACAAGGGGCGCTACTCAAACGGTTATATATTTATCGGCTCCAGACACATGACCCAAAGCAAGTTCACTAATGTCGTATCCAGCTACGTCTTGCGTCGCTGTCGATAAGCGGCAAGGTTCACCACCTTATTATGGCGCTGCTCAGTCGGCTCTTGCGTAGTAGGTAGGCTATCCTCTTCTGGCAGTACGTCGGGTGGCGATGTTAACTGTCCCAGTGACGCGCTCGGGTTATTCGCCCATTCAGAAGACGTCGTGTTAGCCGTGGGTAACCCTGGTAACAATCGATGAAGCCAGTTAGCCTGCGCTTCCACTGAGAGCTTAGCCTTGGTTTCATACGCCTCTTCAAAGGCGTAACGAAACTGAGGCTTTACGTTACCCCACCGATCAAGATAACGCGACGGATTGCCAAACGTTTGCCGTAGGAGTGCCCAGCAGGAGTGGCGGTAAGCACTTAGCTGAACCACTACCTGATCGTAATCCTCTAGATGATATTCACCCTGCTGTAATTGCTCAATCAAGTGGTCTAATGAACCCAACAGTGGTGACGTGTACATCGGGTAACCGAGCACTGACTGCCAACGCTTTCTTAGCGATGACAGTTGCTCGTCATCTAGGTTGTACTGGCTCAGGCGCTTGCCTTGGGTGTTCAAGCGCTGCTGCTCACGCTGGGTGAGAATGAGCACGATCATCAGATCATTCAGCATTAAAGAGTATCATCTCGGAGATAAACATTTAGCAATGTTGCCTGTTTACAGTATAGCAATACTGCAGTAGTGCACTATATTAGTGTCTTGATATTGATCGCACTAAGACAGCAAAGCATGAAGTGGCTGTCAGGATTGGTAAGTAGCAGCATAGGCGATGAGCGTCACAGCAAACGAGGCTCTGGCGGTGAGAAGTCAGGCGGTTCATTGGCCGCATCGCCCACCTTCAACGTGAGAAGTAAACCATCCTCTTTAGTCGCCATGTTCAGGGCAAGGTCTTCGTCGCCCAGCTGCGCTTGCAACTCAGCACCCACATCGTTGAAAACATCCATATCCGACTGCCCCTGACGCAAGGGATGGCCCTCAGGCAGCAAGACCTGGCCATGCTGAAGTAGCAAGTTGATCACACCATCTAAATGACTCGGCGCTTCTACCATCCACTGACCTCATCACGGTACGCTTGCTGCAGGTCAACCAAGAACCGCTGATTGTCTTCCCAAGCGTCTTTAAAACGCCAGGGGTCATAATCTTCAGACCACAACAAACGCGGATAGTCGCCACTGGCGAGAAGCTGTTTAATCAGCTTTCTGACGACCGAATCATCGTCAATTTCAAATGGCGGTGTGACTTGTTTGTTGCTGGGCAGCGTGACTGCAAGCTGGGTATATTCTTCCTCGTCACCATCGACGGCACCTTCTGAAATCAGCTGATCCACACGCAGCCAGTAAGGGTTACTGCGCATATCTGGCGTACCATCATCATTGGACGCCCACATGATCAACCAGTCCCCGGCTTTTACGTCATCGCCTTCCACAAGGCTCGTGCAGTCTTCAAAATACGACTCCGGTTGAAGGGAGCCCATTCCTGGCAGCTTCTCCCGGATGCTTGTCTCATTCAAGGAAAGCTCTACTCGATTATTGAACCAAGCCAGTAAGACGCGCTCATGGCCTGGTTTCCACTCAAGGATGGTACCGTGCGAACGTTCACCACCTTCATTGGGAAGGGCATCATTACGACGCGCCTGATGCCATTTCGGCCACAGCGCCTCAATCATCGCACGCTGCCGATGGGCCTCCGTGACTGCATCTTGCTTAAGGGTCTCGAATACGCCTTGCGCCTGGTCAATACTGGCGTGATCGGTCAGATACACGGCTGCCTCGTTCAATCCACCATCAAAACCATTTCGGCTAAGATTGGCACTACCGATCAGGCAAGCGTCATCGCCAATAAAGAGTTTGGCGTGCAGAGTTTCTCGAAAGTAGACACGGAAATTATGTTGTTTGGCTTCGTCAAGCAGTTCGGTCAAGGCACCGGGGTAGGAGCCAATCGTTGGCGAGACAACGATCTCTTCCAGCGTATCGAGGTCTGTCAGATAGTTTTGCCACCCACTACCCAGATACGCCACTGCCACATGCGTGGGTGCGACGTCGGTCAGCTTCGCTCGGAGCTTGTCAGAGTCCGTTATTATCATGGTGTGCACTCCTTTGCTGAGACAGTAAATCTAATAGTAAAGCATTAAATGACAGCATAAAGCGCCGCACAGGGCGGCTGCCATCGTGTTTCACCCCAACATTGCCAACCACTCTTTGAGGCGACGTAACCACGACGTCTTTCGAGGCAACGGCTTTGCTTGCTGGACAGCCTGAACAGTCCGCTTCCGGTAACGTGGTTTCACTTGGCCAAAGTCATCAAAGTAATGCTTAATCGGCCCGTATTTGGCTTCGATTCGCTTCCACCGCGCAGATTTAATCGCTTGGGTAAGACGCGCCACGTCAGCGAAACGCGCCATTAAAACTTCCCTCTCTGCGTCACGCTCATACGCACGCCAAAAGGCATCCACCGCTTGGCGAAGCTCTTTTGCTTGTTCATCTTTATCGGTCAGCTCTCGATCTAGCCTTGCCGCCAGTAGCTGTTTTTCTTTAGCTGCTGGGCGTGATGCTCTGCCATTGGCGAGTTTCAACACGGTATCCGCCACAGGTTTGAGACGGCTACTCGCTCGCTTATTGGCTAGGATGGCTTCTGTTTTGTTCATAGTGGGAGAGGGACAGGTTAAGAAGCTCTATCAACGGGGATACTCATTCAGTATAAAAATACGACAACCTGGTGACTAGGCAGATCTTGCCCGACCTGAGCCGTCACCCAGCGGCTAACGATCCTGACTTCTTCAAAACGCCAAGGAAACTGGCGCGCAAGAAGTGGTTAGGCGGTTTGCACTCCAGCTACCGTTGGGCCGCATAACGCTCGACAGATAGCACGAAGACACACCTTTTATCGGCTTTGGCAGCCGAGGCTTTCTTGTATCTGACATTCAGGAAAAGCAGACAAGGTGCGCTGTAAATAGCTGGTTGACCTACCCTATTGGAGCAGTACCAACTCGTTTTAGAGAAAAACTAAGCAGGTATCATCAGTCATAAGACCTAAAATTGGCCATAAAGTGATCGATTTAATTTCTGGCCATTACAGTGAAGAAAACCATTGTCAAAGTACCTAGCTGATAATAATTCAAAATCAGCATGCACGCCCCATGATGAAAAAAACCGGCACCAGGGCCGGGGGAATAGCAACGTTGTCGATTCGATTGCTTATGGCACCGAGCTTCCTTGCTCACGTGCTCAATAAAACCCCCAGCCGAAGCCGGGGGTTCTGTAACCTAACCTATCTGACGGTAGGCATCCTTCTCAGGGCGAGGGATTTACGCCAGAGTCAGGTCAGCAGTAGCAATAGTGCTATCGGATAGACCAGTGACACCAGTCAGTTCGATCAGCGCATCGCCTGCATCAACTCCACCTGTACCATTAGAGATGAATACGTAGCTATTGCCACCGTTTTCCCAGAATGCGAAATCACCGCTAGAGTTGGTGCCTGCATTAATAGCAGCTTCAACAGCAGTAACCTGCTCAGCTAAAGTATCATCAGTAGCGGCGAAGCTAGCAAGACCTTCAGCGTTGATAGCAGCGTTGCCACCGATAGCAGAACCGTTCTGTTCAACAGTAAGGTTTGCGCCCCACTGGATGATATCGCTGGAAGTAGCGAAGTCAGCGATCTTATCTGCAGCAGAGACCAGAGCAGAGGAAGAAGCTGCAGTGAAGTTAGCAGCAGCGAATACGAACGTATCTGCACCATCACCACCGGTCAGGGAGTCTGCACCAGCACCACCTGTAATGGTATCAGCACGATCACCACCAACAATGATGTCAGCTAGGCCAGTACCAGTTAGGGTGTTGGTACCAGCACCACCAGTTACCGTTACGCCCTGAGTACCAGTAAAGCCAGACAGATCAACAATCAGGTCGCCAGTTAGGTCAGCTGCGTTGAAGTTAGCCAGCGCATCAGTAGAGGTGCCTGAGGTGAAGGAAAGCTCACGATCACCATCTACAGTGATTGTGTCGACGTTAGCAGCTTGAGTCAGGATGAGGTTGTAACCATCGTCACGACCCGTTGCACCGTTGGCATTGTTGCTGTCTGCAGTAGTGACATTCAGCTTATTGATGCCGTTAACACCAAAACGAACATCGAATGCAGACGCTGCGGTTGTTTGGTTCACAAGGTCAGCATTCAAGTTCAGGTTCAGGGTGTCATTCGGGGTGTTGGCGTTAGTGGCACCGGTCATACCAACGTTAAGTGCAGCAGTCTGATCACCGGCAAAACGGGTTTCAACAGTTGCGCCAGAAGTGAAACCGCTTACGGTCATGCCACCTGCTGTCTGGTCAGCTGTAACCGTATCTGCATCAGCAATATTTCCAGTCAGCTGAAGATTATTCAGGCCAAAGGCAGAAATTGCAAAATCATTACCGTTATTAGCACCATCAGTATCAATATCAGCAGCACCAATGCGAAGCGCTTCGAAACCAGTGATCACTGCGCGATCAGCGGCGGCATCGCCAGCCAAAGCCTCTGCACCAGCAGCGGTGACAGATAGCACATCAGTGCCTTCTCCACCAGAGATGCTGTCAGGTGAGCCAGTCGCGCTTGACAGGTTAGCAGCATTCGGGCTGGCAAGAGTGACAACGTCGTCGCCAGCACCAGCGTCTAGAGTGATATTGCGAGCCAAGTCGACAGTCAGGCTATCGTTGCCAGCACCACCAGTGATGGTCTGGTTAGCACCAGCAGAAGCAGACAGATCCAGAGTAACGCCGCCAGTGTTAGAAGCAGCATTAACAGTGGTAAGGGTAGTAGCAGTAGTACCCCAAACAGCCAGTGAGCCAGCACCAGCAACGTTCAAAGTGGTCAGAGCGCCGCCAGCATTAGCCAAACCAATGTTGTTGGTACCAGTGGCAGCAACATTCAGAGTTGTTAGACCCGTACCGGCCAAACCAAGCTGAAGAGCGTTATTAGCGGTTGCAGCAGTTTGAGCACCGGCACCATTTAAGTTCAGGTCCAAAGACGCAATTGAGGCAGCCTGAGCGACAGAGATACCACCGTCAGCCAATACTGCAGCTGCGGAGTCGCCGTCACGAACACCAGTAAGTGTCAGAGACTGGTTTGCGCCCAGCGTCTGAGTGATCGTTGCACCATCAACAGTAATACCACCTGACAGCTCTAGACTGTTCAGACCGGCGATACCAGATACATCATTGGTCTCGTGAACAGTGTCGACTAGCTGAAGTTTCTCAACGTTGCTAAGAGTCGGAATCACTGTGTTTGCAGCATTAGATACGATACGAACAGTATCAGTACCAGCGCCACCATCGATGGAATCACCGAGGTTAGAAGTCGAGGTAGCATTACCGTCAAAAGAACCAATGAACGTGTCGTTACCAGCGGTACCAGTACGTGCATCGATACCTGCAGTGAGCGTGAAAGTACCGCCGGTGCCCGGTGCAGCAATGTCACCGTTGTCTACAGAAGCTTTCGCTTGGGTAACAGAAGCACGAGCACCGTCAACGTCAGCAATAACTGCGCCAGCCAGCTCTGCGTCGAAGGAACCTTCAGCGCCAAGCTCTTCGGTGTAGTAGTTGGCAACTTCAGTACGGTTGTCCAGTACCAGAGTGTCAGCAGCGGCTGCGCCGTTAACCAGAGCCAGTACCAGCTGGTCGATGTTAACGCTTGCGCCTTCACCGTTTACCCAGTACTGCAGGCCTTCGTCGTCCGGAGCACGGTTGAACAGGTTAGCGTACAGCTGAGAAACCACTTGTGCGCGGGTTTGGCCGCCGAAAGTTGCTTCGTATTCCGGCTGCTCTTCAACGATGTTAGCGCGCAGTTGCTCGAGCGTCAGCGTGCCAGCTTCGATTTCGTCGGTCCAGTACTGCAGGCCTTCTTGGTCAGCAGCACGGCCTAAAAGACCGATGTAAATCTGTTGGATCGCGTTGGTTGTTTCCATTACTTAAAGCTCCGTTAGTTTGTCGAATCGACATTTTCAGACCACCGGTGCCAAGCTTGGCACCTAGACCCGTCGGCCTCGGCCTGTATTGTCATACCCCTAACTGGGGTATGAACACCCCGATGAGGCAATAGCGTTATAGGACTGCTGGTAGATGATGTCAAGCAATACACCTTTAAGCAATATCCCAAGGTATTAAGCGGGTCTAATTAGACCATAAATGCTTTTACCGTGAATAGACTAGCACAACCGATGTCAATCTCCATACAGTAAAAAGGAAAAACCTCAGTCTTGCAAGAACAGTGTTCGATTACTTAACAAAGGCGTACTACGCCGCGCAAACCCTTGATACACGGCGCAGCATGGCCCTAACCCTGCCTTGCGGCGCCTTCATAATCAACCTTTGTGGCTACTTAATTTGTCACATCTTTCGGCCAAGCTAGTGACGTTAGGAGCCCTTTTAAGCGCAGTGAGAGGCGCGGCCAATCGTGGGCACGCACCCACTCTTTGGCTTGCTGTTGCAGCGCTTGGCGGGCGGCGGGATCGTTGAGAAGCGCTTCGATGCCTTGTGCCATGCTGTGGGGGTCGGTGCCCGGCAGCCAGCTAACGGCTTCGGCTACGTCATCAAAAATGCTTAACGGTGTGCAGGCAACGGGTTTGCCGCTGGCTAGCCCCCAACGCACCGCCGCAGAGGAGGATTCTTGCGTGTGCTGGTAAGGGAACACCAGTAAGTCGGCCGCTTGCAGCCAGCCTAGGGTTTGTTCATCCGGCAGGAAGGCATTGATCATGGTGACTTGAGATTGCAGCCCCAAGCGGGCAATGGTGTCGCGGCAGCGCTGGGCTTCTTGCTCGGAGGGCGGCGCGGGGTACAGGGCATTTAATAGCAGCAGGTGGCGTTCTGGCTGCCCTTCTGCCGTGCCCTGTTTGGCAATTAATGCAAAGGCTTCGATCAGCTCATGCACGCCTTTGTGGGGCAGTAAAAAGCCGTAACAGGCAATTACGGTGCGGTTTTGCAGGGCGTGGTATTGGGGGTCTTCCGGTGGCTCTATTGTTGGGTTGGCCATCACGCCGTGGGGGAACAGCGTGGCATTGTCATGCAGCTGCATCGCTTTTAGGCGGTTTAAATCGGCCACGCTGTGCACCATAAGGCGTTCACACTGGCGCAGGGCGGGCGCCATTTGGGTGAGGCTTTTTTCTAGCGTGCCCCAGGTCACATCGGCGGTGGAGTGGAAGTACACCAGCACGCGCACGCCCTCTTGGTGCAGGGTGTGCAGCAGTTGCGTTAGGGGGGCGGTGCCAAAAAAGCTAAAGTTGAACTGAATAATGATGGTGTCTAGCTGCCGCTGGCGTACTTCAGCCAGTAGGTTGTCGAGCGGGTCTTCGATATAGCCGCCGCTGCCGTCGCCTTCAATTTGTTGCCAGCAGCGCACCACGTTGGGGGCATCTTCTGCAATGCGGGCGTGTGTGTGGTCGGCCAGCACGGTAACTTGCCCGGCAAGCGCGGGGCTCGCCAGCAGCCGTGAATAGGTGGCAATGCCGCACTTGCTGTTCCAGGTGCTTACCCAGCCAATGTTGGGGCGTGGGGCTAGCAGGGGCTGGTGTTCTAGCGCGTTAATCGCTTGCTGTTGGCGCTTGGCCACGGCGGCCCAGGTGTGTTGGCGGCTGATGAGTTGATAAGCGGCCTCGCAGCGGGGTTGGGCCCACTGCGCTAGGGTGTGCTGTTGGTGCTGTTGGTAAAACTCGCCCATCAGTTGGGTAAGGTGGGCGGTGTCTGGCTCTACCCATACGGAGTTGAACTGGGCCATGTGGGTGTTGGCGCGGGCAAAGTGGTAGTCAATCAACCAGGCGGTGTCCGGCGTGCAGAAGTCGCGCTGCCCCCCTGCCCCGGTGGTAATTACCGGCAGGCGGCACCACATGGCTTCGGCCATGGGTAGGCCGTAGCCTTCCCCACGGCTGGGGGCGACTAATACATCGGCGTGGTGGTAAAGCGCGCGTATGGCTTGGGGGGTTAGGTCTTGGTTAATCAGCGTGATGCTGGCCCCTTGGGGGTGCTGCTGCCGCCATGCTTGCAGTTCCCCGGCAATATCGTGGTGGGGGTTGGGGAAGGTTTTAATTACCAGCTGAACGTTATCGGCTTGGGTGAAGGCTTGGCCCCAGGCTGCCAGCAGTACATCCACTCCTTTGCGCGGAAAGCAGGAGGAAACGTGCAGGAAGGTGAGCGGTTTGCTGCTGGTGGCTTCTGCCGTTGGCGCGGGTAGCCATTGGGCAATGGCTTGTGCGTCTGGCTCGATATCGGTGAGGTGGTCGGTGCCTACGCCGGTCACAGGTAGCGGTAGCTTCACGCCGCTGTCGGCTAGCACCCGTGAGACATAACGTGACATGGTGCTAACGGCAGAAAGCCGGGCATTAAAGGCTTGGGCGTGTTCGTGGGGAAACACCGATTCTTCCCAGCCGTAGGTGTGGATTAAACGGTGTTTGCCGGCTAGCTCTGTGGTGCGCGGCGGATAGCATAGGCGCAGCCCGGCTTCGTACCAGGCGGGCTGTGCGGCGCGTTGGTGCGCGGCGGCCAACGCGGGTACACGCTGAAAAATAGCCGGGTCGGGGGTGAAATCGCCCCCGCCTTCGGTGCTGTGTAGGGTTGCATCTACTTGTTGGTTCAGCAGCGCTTGGGTGAGCTCTCGGTTAACCAGCGCGAGGCTGTAGCTAGTATCGAAGGGCCCTTCGATACGCAGCGCCCGCTGCGGCGGTAAACCGCTGGGTAGCGTGGGCGGCGGGTTGGGTGCTTGCCACCCCAGGCCTGCTAAAAAGCGATTGAGCTGTTCAACCAGCACCGGCGGTGAGAAGTGGTGCAGCCGTTCGCGCTGGGCGGTAATCAGCTGGGCGCGCAGGTTGGCGTTTTCCAACACCATGAGCGCGGCCACGGCGGCGGTGCTGGGGTCGTTGTGCTGTAGCAGTAGGCCAGCGGGGCCAACGGTGTCGGCTATGCTGCTCTCGGGGGCGGCGTAGGCAACCACCGGTAGTTCGTAGGCCATGGCTTCTACCAGCGGCATACCAAAGCCTTCGTGTTCGCTTAGGCTTAGGTAGAGGTCGGCTTGCTGGTAAAGGCGGTGCAGTGTGGGGTCGTCTACTTTACCGGTGAAGTGGACCTGTTCGGCAATGCCTAGCTGCTGGGCCTGCTGTTTTAGTTCAGTGATGACCTCTGCATCGCCCCCGCCTACCAGGGTTAGGTGTACGGGCCAGGCGCTGCGCTGCTGCATTTCGGCTAGGGTGGTTAGCAGGCCAGCCTGGTTTTTATTGCCCGCCAGGCGCCCTACAAATAGTAGGCGGTAGGGTTGGTTGGCGATCTCTTCGGGGGCTTTTTGGCTTTGGCTGCTTTCGTAGGACGAGCCAATGGCGCTGAAGCGGTTCAGGTCGACCAGTAGCGGTAGCGTGGTGGTGGTGGCTTCTGGGAAGCCTGCTGCTAGCAGTTCTTGGCGATTCTGTTCTGAGTCCGCTAGGGCGCCATCTAGCCAGGTGTGCCAGTGGGTGAGCTGTTCTCTGCCGTGGCGTAGTACGGGAATGGCGGGGTGCCCTGGGCTGAAAAAACGCTCGGGGGTAATGTTGTGGTACACCAACACTTTATGGCATGGCAGCGCTTGCAGCCATTGCTCTAGCGGGTTGCCGCTACCGTGGTGAATCAGCAGTAAATCGTTGGGTTGGGCGCTGTAGCTTTGGTAGTCCGCTACCTTGCCTTGCATGTCGGGGGCATCAATCACGTAGATGTTGGAAGGTAGCCCCCATGCTTTGGCAAGGCGCTGTATAAACAGCATTCCGTTGGTTATCCCATCGCCGGGGGTGCAGGTAACGGCAAACTGGTGGATAGCGGTGAGTGTTTGCATGCCGCGTTAGCTTCCTTGTACGTCGGTGGTGCTGCCCGGTGGGGTGATGTTGAGCGTGGTGTGCAGCCAGCTTTTGAGCTGTTCGGCCAGTAGGCTGGGCTGGTAACGGCCTAGCGAGCGTTGCTGGCCTGCCTGCACGCTGCGGCGCAGTTCGGCGTCTTCCAGCAGTAGCCCAACAGCGGCTGCCATGGTGGCGGGGTCTTGCTCATTCAGCACTAAGCCGCCCTCGCCTAGCGTGTGGGGTATGTTGCTGGTGTTCATGGCTACCACGGGGCAACCGGCCACCATGGCTTCCAGCAGGGGCATACCAAAGCCTTCGTGGGCACTGGCGCATACAAAGGCGTCGCTGTGCTGGTACAGCGCTTGGAGCAGCTGGTCATCTACTTTGCCGGGCATGATGAGGCTGTCATCCAGGTGCAGTTGGTGGGCGCGCTGGCGTATAAAGTGGCCGTAAGGAGTGGTGTCGCCGCCCCCTGCTATGATCAGCATGGGGAGGGGTTGCTGGTTGCGTTCACTCATACGGTGTAGGTACCAGAGCATCTCTAGCAGTAGGTGCTGGCGCTTATTCTCTACAATGCGGCCAACAAACAGTAGCGCCGGGCGCACTTGTAGCGAAGGGTGTAGGGTTTGCGAGAGTGCTGGGCGTGGCGGTTCGCTGGTGCCGAGGTTGTCCATATCCACCAGCAGCGGTATCACGCTGACCTGTTGCCGCGCGTAGCCTAACTCGGCGAGGTCTTCGGCGTTGTATTCGGAAACGGCTATCACGCCTTCAAAGCTTTCGCGCCATTGGCGTAGCTGTTCGCGGCCTAGCTCGGCGTAGCGGCGGTAGTCGCTGCCGGGGCTAAAAAACTCGCTCGGGGTGATGTTGTGGTACACCAGCACGCGGGGTATCGCGAGTTTGTTGATCCACTCGCCTAGTTCGTGGCCCATCGAGTGGTGCTGTAGTAGCCGGGTGGTGTCGGCGGAGTAGGCTTCTAGCCCGTGGTAGGGTTTCACCACGGATTGCAGGCGGCTGGGGATATTGACTGCAAAAATTTCTGATTCAAAGCCCATGCTGTGCAGTAATTTGCGAATAAAGAGCATGCTGTTGGTGACGCCATCGCCGATGTCGACACCGTGGTGAAATTGATGAATGGCCGTTACGTGGGTCATCCGTGTGTCTCCTGGGGATCCGTTGTGTTCGACTCGGCGGCTTTCACGGCAAGCATGGCGTAGTCTTGGGGGCCATATAGGTAGTGGTTCACTCGACGCGATGTTTCACCTTCGTTGGGAAGGTGTAGCGAGTCATCGACGGGGTGCAGGGGAAGAATCTCGGCGCGCGCAAACCCGCTGTACTCTGCGAGGAACTGCATAAAGTCGGGAGGTATGGGGCGCACGTGAGTGGGGTCTAGGTAAAAATTACAGCTTCCTACCAGCAGGTTTTGCGGGTTGGGGGTTTCTAATAGCAGTGTGCCTTCAGGGGCTAACACCCGCAGGGCTTCGCGCAGCAGGGTACGTAGTTGCTCGTTACTGAGGTGCTCGACCAAGTGGAACGAGGTAATCATCCCGATGCTGTTGTCTTCGCAGTTTTCCAGGGTGGTGAGCGCATCTTCGTAGCGCACATCCAGCCCGCGCTGGCGGGTGATGGTGACATTGGTGGCGTTTAGATCAACCCCCCAGGCCTGGTAGCCTTCTGCTTTTACTAGGGCTAACCACTCGCCTCGCCCGCATCCCAGGTCTAGCAGCGCTTTGCCCTGCTGTAGCGGTTTGGTATTGGCGACATGGGGCAGGTGCTCTTTCATTAGCTCGCCGATGGCCGAGAGCGAGCCTCTAAAACGCGCTTCTAGGGCTAGGTAGAAATCGCGCTCGGGGTTCGCTTGGGTGTCTTCCATCACAAGCGACTGCTGCGACGAAACGCCATTTTGCTGGTGGCTAGAAAGCGCGCCGTTCGCAACGCTGCTTTGCTGCGGTGAGGAGGATTGTTGCGAGCGTTCTTGAGAAAGTCCTTGAGAAAGTCCTTGAGAAAGCTGCCGGGCCAAGATGGCGTTTTCTGCTTCTAGCTTGCCTTGGTTTGCTTGCAGTGCGGCAATGGCTTGGGCTTGTTGGCGGTGCAGGTCTAGCAGGGCATCGTAACGGGCATTCTGCAGGTGCACGACTTGCTGCAGGCGGCTACGTATTTTATCAAGCGTAACTAGGCTCCAGGCGGTGCGTATAACGCGCCCGAGTTTTGGCATATATTTAAGCCGTGCTTTTGCCAGCCCTTTTTCTAACCCAGGTAACAGCGGTGGCGTTAGGCTGTTAGCGGTTGGCTTGTGCTGCTTGGCTAAATTGAGCAGCCATCTTTCCCGCTCCTCCCCCTCTAGCAGGGTGGCTAGGTGCCGCTGGTATTGCGAGTATTCGGGTAGCTCGCCGGTTAAGTAGTAATAGCTCTCTTCGATGAACAGCGGCGTGGGTAGTGCTAGCAGGCCAACGTAATTGGCTGCTTGGCCAAGGTGGCGCTCGTGGGTGCTGCCAAGGGCAACTACTTTGCCTTCTAGGCTTGCTTGCCAGTGCTGCTCCCCTGCCCATGCGGGGGCTTCGTGCAGCCCTTTCATGCGCTGACGAATTTTCGTGCTTATTTCTAGTGTGTCCAGCTGGGGGTTGTTATTCAGTAACATGGGTGCCTTCCTGGGCTGTCGTGCCTTGCGGGCCTAGGGGTTCAAACTGGCAGTCGAGCGGTAGCCGACAAACACCGCCAAAGCTGTGGCCCCTTATGCCTGCAATATCAAAACGCAGAATGTTGTCGCACCATTGGTAGCAGCGCCGGGTGTGGTCGCTGCTTTCGTGCAGCGCCAGCGTAACGGTGTATTTGCCGGGCGCGAGCCACATATCCAGGTTCAGGCGGCAGCGGTGCTGCTCGCCCGCTTTCATTTGCAGCGGTTGGTTGAGGTACCAGGTATTGGTGCCGTAAATATCTTGCCCAAAGCGGTCGCGAATCATGAACCCCAGGGTGATGTCGGGAAGGTCTTGGTGGGCGTGTATGTCCACCAGTATTTGCGCTTGCTCGCCACTGGTGAGGGTGCTGCCTTGGCTCTCAGCTCCGATGAGTTCACAGCGTTCAATGGTGGCTTCTTTGGTACCGTAGTGGGCAGTTTGGACAGCTTGGCCGTCCAGGTCGGTGTCTTCTGCTAATAGGCGGTTGTAGTGGTTGGCGGCGGCCTCGGCTTCCCCTTGGAAAACCACGTGGCCCTTTTCCAATACGATGACGCTGTCGCAGAGCATTTTGACCGCGTTTAGGTCGTGGGAGACAAAAATAATGGAGCCTCCCGCCGCTCTAAATTCGCGGATGCGACGCATACATTTTTGCTGGAAGTGGGCATCCCCTACCGAGAGCGCTTCGTCGATGACAAAACAGGCGGGGTCGGCGTGTATGCCTATCGCAAAGGCGAGACGCATGACCATGCCTGATGAGTAGGTGCGCAGCGGCTCATCAATAAAGCTGCCTAGCTCGCTGAAATCAATAATCGATTGGCGGCGCGCTTCTATCTCTTTTACCGTCATCCCTAGCAGCAGGCCATTGGCTAGGATGTTTTGTGCTCCGGTTAGGTTGCTGTCAAACCCGGTGCCTAGTTCTAGCAGCCCGGTGATCCGCCCTTCTACGCTGAAGTGCCCGCTATCCGGCAGCAGTACGCCGGTTAGCAGTTTTAGCAGGGTGGATTTGCCCGCGCCATTGCGCCCTAAGATGCCCAGCGTTTCTCCATCGGCTACTGTGAAGCTAATGCCGTCTAGCGCTTTGTGGGAGTGGTGGCGCGGCTTGCGGGTGATGATTTCTCTTAACCGGTCTGACGGACGGGCATAGAATCGGAAATGCTTGGTGATGTTATCTACCTGGATCATGCCCACCTCTTAGATGAAATCGCGAATATCACGTTCAAGCCGATGGCCTAGTTTCATGCCCGCCCATAACATGATGGAGGAGATGACCATAATGCCGGCCAGGGGCACGAAATTGGGCGTGCTTTGGAGCATCAGCGCATCGCGCAGTGCGTTAACAACGTGATAGAAGGGGTTGAGTAAAAATAGAGGCTTCCAGTTTTCGGGCAGGATGGTGATGACATACACAATCGGCGTCAGCCAGAACCAGAGCTGGGTCAGTACGCCTACAAACTGCTTGATATCGCGTATAAACACGCTCAACGTGGCAAAAATAATGCCAATCGCATAAGCCAGGGTTTGTTGAACCAGCAGTATTAGCGGCCACCAGACCCAGTGCCAGCTAAATTCAAAACCTATTAAAAATAGAAACATCAGGAAAAACGCGTTGGCTATGACATAAATCACCAACTCGGATAACAGGATGTATAAAGGTAGAAAAAACAGCGAGATATTGACCTTGCCGATAATCGCTGCTTTATCGTGATAGACGTGAGTAACGCGGGTTAAGGTGTTAGCAAACAAGTTCCAAGCCAACACCCCGATAACGAGATATACGCTGTAGCTATATTCGCCTAGCTCTACTCCCATTTCACCTAAGCGCATTCCCATAATGCGGGAGAACACTAGGGTGAAAATAAGAATATTGACCAGCGGCATGATGAAGGTCCATGCGGCGCCGAGTATCGATCCGGCGTAGCGGTCGACGAGGTCTTGTCGGGTTAAGTGATACAGTAATGCCAAATTCATGGGTTAACTCGCTTAGGGCGCTTGGCGTTGCCGTTGACGGCACTCTTCTAGCAAACGGTGCAGCATGGCTTCTTGCCCAATGCTTGGCTGCCATGAGGTAGCTGCCTGAATGGCGTCTGTGCTGGCTTGAACCGTCGGTATATCAGATGGGCGTTGGCGCGATGGGTCTAGGCGGTGCTCTATGGCAACACTCGACATTGACAGCAATTGTTTCAGTAACTCGCCAATGGCAACAGCACGCCCTGAGGCGATGTTGTAGGCTTGGCCGTTCTGTTGGTTAGCCGGTAGCTGTAGCAGTGCTATGTAGGCTTGGCATACATCGTGTACGTCTAAAAAATCCCGCTCTGCGGTTAAGTCGCCGGTTTGCAGTACCGGTGGCTGTTGGCCGCTCTCTATCAGCGCTATTTGCGTGGCAAAACTGGCTAATACGAAGGCATCTGTTTGCCCTGGCCCGGTGTGGTTAAAGGGCCGTGCTCGTATTGCGCGGAGTTGGTCACTGGCGGCGCATTGGCCTACGGCTAGGTCGGCGCTCGCTTTACTGGCGGCGTAGGGGTTGAGCGGTTGAAAGGCCGTTGCTTCTGTGACTTTTTGTCCGCTCCGAAAGGCTGCGCCGTACATGTCGGATGAGCCAACGTTCAGCAGTAGCGCCTTTGGGCAGGCTTGCTTGATGCTCTCTATCACATTAAGCGTGCCGATCAGGTTCACATCCCAAGTGTAGCGCGCACGTTGAAAGCTGGTAGGCACATGAGATTGCGCTGCCAGATGGATCACTGCGTCGGGCTGGGTGCTCTTCATTAGGCGGGTTACTGACGCGGCATCTCGCACGTCTAGGGCGTGCCACTGTACCGCCCCACACGGAGAGGCAAGGCCTCTCCTTTGTGCAGACGCTACTTGACTAGTCGTGGCATGCAGCTGAGCAGTTGGCCATGTTTGCTGTAGCGCTGACAGCAAGTGCTGCCCTACAAACCCGCTTGCACCGGTCACCAGCATGCATTGCATTAGTTGCTCCGCCGCTTTAGGTCTGCCTCGACCATTTCTTCAATCATGGCTTTAAGCGTTGTGTCGGCTTTCCAGCCTAGCTTGTCTTGTGCCTTTTTGGGGTTGCCGAGCAGGACTTCTACTTCCGCCGGGCGGTAGAATTGAGGGTCAATCACGACGTAGTCATCCATGTTGAGCCCAACATAGTTGAACGCGATTTCACACATGTCTCGGACAGTGGTGGTGATACCGGTCGCAATCACGTAATCGTCAGGGGTGTCTTGCTGTAGCATGAGCCACATGGCGTTCACGTAGTCGCGGGCGTGGCCCCAGTCGCGTTTAGCGTCAATGTTGCCCAGGCGTAGCTCTTTTTGCTGCCCTAGCTTGATGCGAGCAACGGCGTCGGTCACTTTACGTGTGACGAATTCAAGGCCGCGTAGCGGTGATTCGTGATTGAATAAAATGCCGCTGGAGGCGTGAAGGCCAAAGCTTTCGCGGTAGTTGACGGTCATCCAGTGTGCATACAGCTTGGCCGCTGCGTAGGGCGAACGGGGGTAAAATGGGGTTGTCTCACTTTGCATCGGCTCTTGAATTAAGCCGTACATTTCTGAGGTGGAGGCTTGATAGAAACGCGCTTGGGGGCGAACAATGCGCACGGCTTCTAGTACGTTAACCGCGCCGATACCGGTCACTTGCCCGGTGAGTACGGGCTGGCTCCAAGAGGTCTGAACAAACGACTGCGCTGCTAAGTTGTACACTTCATCGGGCTGGCAGTTTTCCATGATGCGGATCAGGCTGCCTAAGTCGCCAAGGTCGCCGTCAAAAAGTTCTACTTGCTTTTCAATACCTAGCCACTCTAAGCGCGACAGGTTGACATCTGAAGAACTTCTACGTGGGGCTAGACCGCATACCCGGTAGCCTTTTTCTAACAGTAACTGTGCTAGATAGGCTCCGTCCTGGCCGGTAATTCCGGTAATGAGCGCAGTTTTTGATGCGTTAAGACCCATGCTTAGCTTTTCCTATATGTTTGGTAAGTAAAGGGGCGTTATCGTATCATAACGCGCCTTGGCTATTTTCATCAGCGGCTTAGCACTTGTGCTTAGCACGCATTTAAGCCACTGATATTATGAAACTTTTCGAGCTACCCGCTTGAGCATGTGGTAGCTCTTTCTGGCATAGCGGTAGAGCTTGGGGTGCCTGGGAAGCCATTCGACTACCCAGCGGCTGGTTTTGATTTTGATAAGCAGGCGACGGGCAATGGAGGGCCGCTGCTCTTGTTGCGCACTGGGCAGGGGCGTGACCGACGTTGGTACCACCAGTTGCTCGCTTAGCATTGCCTCCATGCGTTGCTCAAGACGATATATGTTAAGCGCGGGATTGTTCTCCACCAAGTACGGTTTCGTTGCTCTATTTTCCACCACACTCATCTCCTAACACCCTGTTTAAAAACATTTTTACCTACTATTCCGCGTGGTAGCACTATCCATGAAACTACTAACCAATCTTAATTGCGCTAACCCGCCGCTTAGCGGCGTGGGGCATTATACACGACAGTTACTGGGCTGCTTAATGCAGCAACACCCGCTGGAAGCATTTGCAGGGTTTCATGGTGGCGAGCTTCTCAATACGGCCTCTACGTTGGCGTGGTTGGAAAGTGACCACCGTCAAAGCAAGACATCCCACTGGTTAAAAGGTTCACGCCTGAAACGAGCGGCCCGTAGGCTTCCATTCGGGTATTCATTACGTAGCCGTTGGCAGCAGTTTCAATTCTCTAAGCTGACTCAGCCGTTGCAGGGCTATACGTATTGGGAACCTGGGTTAGCCTTACAACCTTTTGAGGGAAAACGGGCAGCTACTATTTATGATCTTTCTCATATTGTGATGCCGAGTTCGCACCCACCTGCTCGGGTGAGTTATCTCACGACGCAAATTGATCATACGCTGCAAAGCGGCTGTAAAATCTTGACCATCTCTAATGCCATGCAGGAAGAAATAGCAACTTATGCGGGCCTGGATAAAGCGCAGATTGATGTGATTCCGCCTGCGGCGGGTCAGGCTTTTAGGCCGTTAAGTGACGCACAACAAGCACAGGTAAAGGCGTCTTTTTCTTTACCGGAAAACTTTATTCTTACCCTTGGCACACGAGAGCCACGCAAAAACCTCGCGGCGCTTTTTACTGCTTATAGCCAGTTGCCTAGTGCCTTACGCCAGCGTTGGCCCATTGTGTGCGTAGGGGGCGACGGATGGGGCGATCAGCGTGCTGCTGCTTCTACCGTGGCACGTTTAGAGGAGGCGGGTGAGCTTATCATGATGGGTTATGTGGCCCAACGCCATTTACCCTCACTGGTGGCTAGCGCCGGGCTGCTTGCTTACCCTTCGCTTTATGAGGGGTTTGGCATGCCTGTTATTGAGGCGATGGCGTGCGGTGTGCCGGTGTTAACCAGCCTTGATACCTCTATGCACGACATTGTGGGTGAGTCAGGCTTTTTGGTGAACCCTAATGATATTGACCACATGCGCAATGTGCTTGAGGAGGCATTGAGCAATACTGCCATGCGTGAAGGGTTTGGGAAGAAAGGCTTGGCAATTAGTGAGCAGTATACGTGGGAGTATTCTGCTCACCAGCTTTACCAAGCACTTGCTAAGCTTTAGCTATTGATTCACGCGCTTTTATTTATATTTTTGCCATTTGCTCTTGGCGTTTTTGCGCTATAAAAGTGGTGATTTCGTTGCTGAAAACGCTGCGCTCAAAGTGTTTTGCTTGCTGTGCACACGCCTCTGGGGCGTAAGCCGTGGGGTCTTCTTGGCGGCGGGTTTCAAAGTGCGCCAGACTTGTTAGCAGTGCGCTGGCACTTTGCTCGGCTACGTGTAGGCCCGTCACACCGTTTACGATGGTTTCTTTGAGGCCACCTACGCCATAACCTATCACGGGCGCGCCTGCTGCTTGGGCTTCTACCGGTAGGATTCCGAAATCTTCTTCTGCCATGAAGATAAAGGCTTGCGCTCGCTCTAGGTAATCAATCAATACGCTGTCGGGCTGAAACCCTAGCAGGGTGATATTGGGGCCCGCCTTCTCTTTCAGCTGCTTGAAGTCGGGGCCATCGCCAATAACGACTAACTGTCGTTCTGGAGTCTGGGTAAAGGCTTCAACGATGAGATCTATTCGCTTGTAAGGCACCATTCGCGATGCGGTGAGATAGAACGCTTCCCGCGGCCGGTCGTGGCGAAACTTTTCTACCGCTACTGGTGGGTAAATAACCGCCGCTTCACGGCGGTAGAAGGTTTCGATGCGTCGCTCAATGTAATGAGAAATCGCAATAAAGTGGTCAACCCGTTGCGCGCTAATGTAATCCCATTGGCGCAGCCGGTGCAGCTGCCAGCGCATCAGCCAACTAACAAGCCCCTGCGCATTTCCAGACTGGCGCAAATATTGGTGCTGCATATCCCAGGCGTAGCGCATGGGGCTGTAGCAGTAACAGATGTGCAGGGCGCCGGGGCCTGAGATAACACCTTTGGCCACTGCGTGGCTGCTGGATAAGATGAGATCGAACCCTTTCAGGTCAAATTGCTCTATGGCTAGCGGCATCAGGGGCAAATAGCGGCGGTAGTGTTTTTTTGCACCCGGCAGCTTTTGAATAAAGCTGGTATGAATGGTGCGCCCAACCAAACAGGGTATTTCCCCCTTGGGCAGAAAGTTCACCGTGGTGAAAATCTCTGCCTGAGGATAGCAGGCTAGCAATTCGGCCAGGGCTTTTTCTGCCCCGGCCCAAGTGGTCAGCCAGTCGTGGACAATGGCGACTTTCATTACCGTTATTGGCTCCTATTCACGGCGGTAGGTGTGCGCAAGCGTTATTCGCGACCGTAC
>Ga0114902_1000506_pt1 | contig 20990 bp, 37 predicted proteins | sample MalvireepMed_s12_FD_87291 | JGI IMG/M metagenome (GOLD analysis project Ga0114902, IMG submission 87291) | Marine viral communities from the Global Malaspina Expedition - Malaspina viral metaG DeepMed_s12 | ecosystem: Environmental > Aquatic > Marine > Oceanic | place: Mediterranean Sea... | reverse complement strand
GTGCTACTATGCCTTGCGCTGCTTTGCCTGGCCGGGCCACGCCCCGCCTTGCCATGCCGGGCCAAGCTTGGCCTAACCCAGCCCTGCCGCGCCCCGCCTTGCTTTGCCTGGCCCCGCTACTATGCCTTGCCTCGCCACGCCCAGCCGTGCCCCGCCCCGCCTGACCCAGCCCCACTGCACCACGCCTTGCTACTATGCCTTGCCTTGCCGCGCCCGACCGCGCCAAGCACAGCTTGGCCTTGCCTGACCGTGCCCTGCTACTATGCCTTGCGTTGCGTTGCCGAACTTTGCCCCGCCTCGCCCTGCCTGACCGTGCCCCGCTACTATGCCTTACCTTGCATTACCGAACCGTACCGGGCCTTGCCCCGCCCCACCACGCCCTGCCATGTTTTTGTTGCTATGAATGTCATAGGTGATTAAGTTCGCGATGACGATGTAACACATACCTCCTCTTTGTGTTATCGTTTTAACGGACAATGAGAAAAAAAATAGGTTTGGGTTAGCCCCCCTTCCCCACTCCTTTTCCCCCTGCCCTAATCAAATCCAACTTGATTAGCGCAGGGGGTTTTTCTTATTGTATGGTCCGTTTATAACGTCACGCTTCGGGGTGGTAGTCCGTGCTCTGCCACCCACTCGTCCCAAGTGGGCCGATTGGGCTTCTCGTCAACTTCAACGGCACGGTGGCCCAGTGTCAGCATCCAACGTAAGTAGAGATCTGCTGCCGCCTTTTCGGCTGACGCCCTGTCAGGCCAGACGATACTGTTACTTCCCCACTCGCCGTTAACGAGAACCTCGCTTTTGTATCCCATATCTGTCTCCTCAATATTCAGATAGGAGTTTGTAGGCTTTGTACCTAAGCCTCCTCCACCAACTGCGTTCCAGTGCGAGAGTACACGGGCTGTGCATCATCTGGCCACAGGCTTGGGTTGGATTATCCCAACACTCAAGCACATGAAAGCAGTTTTGTTCTAGGCATCCGTACAGATGCAATGCACCTTCACCTGATATTAATGAAGGTCGATGACCTAAAATTCGTACTCGTTTTAAGGCACGCCTTTTCATGCGCCTAGCTTCACGAGTCCTCATCGTTATAAGTCCTCCCTCTTTCAGTCGCAGCTTACTTAAGCTGTTCCCAATTAGTGACAACATACTTACCGAATGGTCCCTTGGTTTGCGGGCGGAAATCGCCCAGCCCTATGCGGCTACCTGCTGCATCCACGATCTCACGAAGCATCTTCGGAGCCAGTAGCGTTGAATCAAGGTGAAGGGTGAAGTTGAGTTTCCAGTCATTGAAAATGGCGCGGTGTCGTATGATGCGCCCACCCGTGGCCGGAATTCTCACCGGACGGCTATCAACTTCCCATTCATCCTTATGTTCGATTGGCAACACAAGCTCTTCCAGATGTAGACAGGCTGGAAGTAGCGAGGTCTTTACGGTCGTGACCTTGACCCTTCCGATCTTGAACCACTTACCCGCCTCCATAAGAGAGGCGAATACGTTGGGACCGGGGATGATGAGTGTCTCACCATCACCACTGAAATACAAAGTATTCCAAGCCTGCTCTCTTGGAGTGCCTTCCTCACCCCTAAAACCTGGGCGAGAGTTGCCGTCGTCCACCCCAATATCACCAACAAAACGATTGGTCATGAGTGGGGTGACCCCCTCTACGGTTACTGCGTAATTCTTGAACATGTTACTCCCCCCTTAAGGAGCTAAATGACCGATAACGCTTGTCGCTATCGGATACTACAACTTCGGTTGGGCCTTTATCTGATCTTCCATCAATGACTTGAGCTTGGCCACCTTGGTGACAGCACTCTGTGCGGCAAGTTGAAGTACGCCTTGATCGAAGTCATCCCATTTCATGAGAGAACAACAGTCGCATTTCGTTTTCGTGCCGTCGAGTTCGTTGGCAAAGTTATTGAGTTCTAATCGGATATCAGTGATCCAACGTAGATCACTCTCGTCTATACGCATGTTTAGTTGTGGGTTAATGGTAGTCTTGGGATATGTCTGCCAGGAATGCTTCAACGGCCTCACTCTCTTCGATTCTACTTTCAAGGTCATTGATACATGAAGTTATCCATCTCAGAACCTCTTCTTCGCTTTCGGGTTCGTCTGATTCCACGACCTTCGCTTCCTTGAGTCTTCTGTGTAGCATAGACATCAAAGCTGGTGCCAGTTTATGGCCGTTTTCGTGGATCAACTTGAAACCTTCAAGCATTAGTTCTTTGTCGTCACATGCTATTCCTAGTATGACGAAAACAGAGCCTTCACTCCAATCCGGCATCAGTTATAGCCTGTCCATTCAGTGAAGGTATAGTCTTCAGGCTCAGTCTCAGGTTCAGGTTGACTAACACTTTCCAACGTCAACTCAGCACCATCACATAGAACGTCGAGCATTCTATGCAGCCTGATTGTACGGTTGGGCAGTGTCAGTGCGTGAACGCCCTTGAACACTTCAGTGTAGGCGTTGAGAAGAGTCCATCCGGTTCTAACATGCCCGTCGTTGAAGAACTCTTCGTGTCGAGGCGTCCTGTATTCCTTTAGAACCTTCGGAATGTAGGAGTTGGCCATGACCTTCTGATCCACGCTACGAATCAGGAAGTCATGCACCTCAGTGTCGGATGGGGTGCGTTCCTTATACACCTCAATCCTCCGGTCTTGCAGCATTCGCATGGATTGAACTTTGGAGAATGCTCTCTCCACCAATCCACGCAAATCACGCATGATGTATCGTGTGTGCTTACGTCCAAACGTGACCTCTCCAGAGAAGTCCAAGTTGGAGCACACCATGACGTATGATCCGACTGCCATGCCTGCTGAAAACAGCTTGTTATGCGAATTGCGTAAGCCGATAGTCAGGTCATAGTCTGGATGGGACTGCCCGTTTTGGATGCGCCATACGGCAAACATCTCATTGTTATCATGAAACAGGGCGTAGTCCGTCTCCGTGATGTTCCACTGTGCCCCCCTTACCACATCCCTTACGGTCTCTATAAGTGTACCGTGTGGGATAGGGTAGTGGGTTTCAGTGGCTTCGGGGGTAGTTGTCAGAAATACTTCTGGCTCTGACACGGTTTCATTTCTCCCCGCTCCTAATATGCCCATTAGTTACCTCCTTATAAGGTAGGTGGGCTGAACCTGGGCCATTTGCCCAGAAGAAATTGTTAGATAGATGTCTCCTCTCTCGCATGTAAAATAATGTCTTCAGAATCACATTCGATCCACACTACAGCACCACAGGAGAGTGGTTTCAGTGGTGAGTATATCAATTTTGATGGTCCATTGATGGCAACTTCATCTGTGTAATCATTAGACTTGTAAGTTTTAACAGTTAACACAGGTTTCCTGTTGTCAGGATTCTTGCGATTATACTTAATGTGGTGCTGATTCACATGAATTACTGTTTTCATTTATCACCTCCAGTGTGTGAATCCGTTTCCCAAATCATTGTATACGGATAGATCCAGCCTTCCTGTTCTAGTATCCAGAACAACCCTTCTTGAACCCTTATCTCAGGAAGACCCCGAATACTCACAAGTGGAGTAGTCCACGAGTGATCTCTGTAATCACTATACTGAGGCCAAGTACACGGTACAGATACTTTTGCTTTGCCATCTTCTACATGCAAAGTCCCCGTGTTCAAAGCCAAGGCGATCCGGGTTTCTGCGTTACCCAGCAGGTAGTCGCTAGGAGGCCAAGCCAAACGCACGGGCTCAGAATAATTATCTAATGCATTCTGAATGAATTTGGATTCAAGAAAGAAGTCGGACTCGAATGTCATCTCCTGACCTTCGGAGGAAGGCAACAACATGTACAAGCCTTCTTTTGCTATCTCAGGATAGAGTGGAGCACCCAGTACATTCATGAGCACATAGGCGGTATAGATTTCCACCTTGTTGAACCATGAGAACTCACTCAATTCAACCGGCCTAGCGGACAGATGATTGAGTCTCTGTAGACCGGCAAAGGAAAGTGCTAGGAGTAGTAGAACTGCCAAGAAAACTCTTTTTGTGTATATGAGTAGCATTATTCGTTCTTCCGATCATGGGTGACGCTCACGCGGAGCGTCGAACAAGTACCTCTCGGTCATAGCCTCTAGCGCAACGTCTAATGAGAGAAGCGCAATATTTGTCGCATACTCGACTGAATGCTCCTCCGTGTCTTCGACATACAGATCGTAAACGTCTCGGATAACGCGGCAAAGTTCGTGTTGGTCCTCGCCAGACAGGGTGACTCCGTTGAAGTCGAGAAACTTTCGAGCAGCTTTCTGCACTGAGGCTGGCCAATCCAGATTAGGCGTGGGAATCGTTGTCATGTTAGTTCCTGTCGCGTATGCGCTTGATGCGCTCGACCTCTTCCCGACCGTAGATTAGGATGTTGTCACTTAAGGTTCGGGTGGGGACGCGCAGGCTGACGTATCGCTTGTCGTCGCCCCAACGAGAGACCCGCAGTCTGCGCCCGCTGTAAGGGGTCACGCCTTTTTTCACCCGCACGAAGTCGTCGTCGTATATGCTTCTTATCGTCGTCATGTTAGTCCCTTGGAATGGTGTGTATCGTGAATCCTGAAGTGTCTTCTTTAGCCTTCTTGCCCTTGGCCTTGAGCCATATGATCGACGGGGCAGGTTGTAAGAACGTCAGGTCATGTTCGTCGCCATCTACTATGGGGTAGCCCCATGATGGTGGTGCCCCTGAGAAGGGATCGGCAGTACCGCAGACCGCTACCCTGGTGCCTTTAGCGAGCATCTCCTCGCATACCCGCCAGTTGGTTTCCGAACGACTGAACGTCAGGTCATAGTTGGCTGGGATGTTGCGTCTGTTTTCTAGCTTGCTGTAATCGTAAAACTGATAATCGGCAAACAGTGCCATCAAGTTGGGATAACCTTGGACGGGAATGCGTTCCCACCTTTGATCTGAGGTGCCGTTGAGTCTGACTACCGGGATGAGATCCCTTCTCTTGGCATGTCGTATGCCTTTTTCAATCTCGTCAACCAACTGATCCATGTGAGCTTCACGATTTTCCATGAAGTTGATCGTTCGGTTGTATTGGGCCTGTTGGACGGTGTTCATCACCATGCGCCCTGAGTTGTGACCCAGACATAGATCCAAGCACGCTTCAGTCGCCATCGGGCACATGTTGTACCCGGACTTGTCCCCTGCCATGAGGTACTGAACCATGGTGAAATACCCTAGTCTCTCCCCCTTAACAGTCTTCGCGCTACTCGTTAGTAGCTTCACCGTTGTATCCCTCCCGTTTTTGGGGACGCATAGGCCCCGTGTGGTTAGGTGATATCAGAATGTAACACATCGGGTACGAAGGTGATAGCACCCGGCACTAAGTCATTTGTCTAGTGCGTTATCAATCAACTCGTACAGCGTGTACTCAGCGTCTTTAAGCATCTTATTAGACTCCTGCCTCAGTCTAGCTGCGGTCTCCCTTCGCGTCAGCGCATTTAAGTGAATGATTCGATCAGACTCCAACCGCAAGTTGATGGCTACACGGATGTTATCCATGAACTTGTCCACATCATTTTTAGATGGATGTGACATGATTTCTTTCCCCCTCTCGTCGCCCTTCCTGCGCCAGCCACGCAGTAACCTTTTCCACTGAGCCATGGCTGGCATGTGGAATCTCCCAATGGATGAAGAGCACGATGTCTTTCAGTCCAGCGAGGCTGTTAGCATCTGCGCGGAAGATTGCTTCCGATAAATTGTTTTCCAAGACAGCGGTGACGAAGTGCCCATGTTGAGTGTGGTTGTTAGCGTAGTCCGTGATCGCGTCGAGTATATGGATCGGTGCTGTGGGGTATTTCATTTTACCTCCTCAAAAAGTTATTCAATTGGGCTGCTTGCTGTGTGACCGTGAGTTTCTGCTGTTCCAAGCAGCCTTAACCCTACCAATCAATAAAATGAATCGTAGTTTCGTGCTGCCCATGGTGATAGACGCGATGTCATCCATATACCCACCTAGTTTGTCGGATGTCACCCAACCAAGTACAGATGAATTAACAGGGGCTGGCTTGCCCGTCTTAAAATCCCACCACACAATCTTCTTCTCATCCCATGCAGCGATCTCTACAGTGTTTACGCCAGCGTAGTTGCCCGGCCTCCACTGAACTGACATCGTCCAGCCGTTGTCGAATTCAGCCCAGAATCCATTGTTCGTGTCGTTGAAACTGACTTGCATGATACCTCCTCCTTCTTTGGTGAAAGAAACAACCATCCATCTACCGGTCAGCCTTTTTAGCGTGGGGAACAACCGTACTGGCAAACTTGAGGTTGTCGAAGAAGTTCGGAGCGTGGTTACGGGCATGTCGCAGTCTCGCGAACCAACTGAATCCGAACTCGCATGTGAACAGACCGGATCGCTCATCTAGTTCTTGGAAGTCAGCGAACGTTGCGTCCGCCTCTCGCAAGATCGTAGCAATGTGTTCGTGCTGCGCTTCGCTGCCGTGCTCCTTCAGTGGGCCACGTTCAAATTCAGTGGCGAGCCGTATGACGATAGCTCTGCGCTTCTCGCTCCTCGCCCATGAGCTTGAGGAACTTGCAGATCTGGATTTACTCATCGTGCCACACAACTGGTAGGTGATCCAGATCCTCGCCCCGTTCGATCTTGGTAGCGCATGAATTACAGTACGCATAGTGGGGCATGATACGCACCATGTGCCCGCAGCCTCGACACTGTTTCTCGGTTGAGTTTTGCTCAACGTGTCTGCGGAATGCTTCGCGCTCTTCCGGGTCGTCGGACTCATCTTCCCAGTGTCCGAAGTTGTCGTCATAGTAGACTGTCATCGTGTAACTTCCTTTGAGGGGAATTCCCCCCGGTTACTAGGATACTTTCACTGACGATCTATCCAGTCAGCCACGACGAGGACGAGAAGGATCACGACAATGACAAGCAACGGGGCTTGCCACTGCTGTGTTAGAAATGCGTCCACTGAGAACGGGTTCACGTTGTCTCCGTGCTCGGTGGCTCGTCCAGCACAGACTGTAGCTCGTCTGCTGCGCGAGCCCATACCTTGGATAGGCCGGTCGCACGATTGTTCCGCAACGCGAACCTGCTCTCAAATGCCTCCCGCTCGCGCCATAGCATCAGCAGGGCAGTGAATGGGTCAATGTCATCCATCTCCTCAATCAAATCTGCCATCGCGTCGTCATGCGTATCGTCGTCAGCCTCCAACATTCGTTGGATAAACTCAGCCTTGATCCTTGCTATCGCATCTACGGTGCTCTCTGCTTGCGATAGTGGTATGCCTAGTAATCGACGCCACTCTATATCGCTGTACATACTCACTCCTCTCCGTATGGGCCAGCGCCATACATATTCGTGATGCCCGACTCCCGAAGTCTGTCGAGGTAAAGGAATACATGGGCTTCTAAATCAGGGTAGGTTCTCATGCTGTCACCTCCTTTAGGGAAAAGTCCTGCCATTCGGCAGAATGTGCGTCTCCCACCCAGGTATGTTGGAGAAATGTCCAAGGTGCCCATCCCTTACCCGCATCGACAATCCCGATGTGTAAGGGGGATCGGTGTCCCCAGCCTTGATGTATTCAAGCCCGTCAATACCGATTACGATGGACCCATCGGGCGAAGCGAGCCACCGCTCCGTGTTCTGCTTACCGGGGCTACCTTGCTCTACTGCTCCCTTTAACGGGAGTCCAGTGTCGAGTGGCGGGGACCAGCCGTGCAGGATCGCAGTCGCTTGCTGCTCCGTCATCGGCCAGCCCTCGACCAATAACCGCATGGCTAACGGGCGGTCAGTTTTGGCTACATGGCGAATCCAATTCAGTAGCCCCTGCGTGTTCGGTGTGAGGTCGATTGTTTCGATCACGATGTCACCTCCCGAATGTACCGTTCGTGCCGCTCATCCTCCTCTGTCTCGCGGTTAGCTGCCTGCTCATCCCATGTTAGGGAGAGTGGCCGGTCGCAGTCATCGTCGTAGTCTTGCCTACTCACCACCGCATAACTTTCCGGGCCGTCTCCCCACGACATCGCCTCCCACGTTGTCGCAGCCCAAGCTTCGCGCCCGGTCCCGTACCTGTGGATGGCCGTGAACGGACCCGTGTCACAGCAGTAACGGTGATGAGCGATGTAGACCGGCCACGGCGTGGCCCACAGGCGCGCACGACGCCACAGGTGCGGCACGGTGCGAATGCATCGCTCCAGTCGAGTGCTCTCGTAGCGCATCGAACGCACCAGAAATACCGTGAGCGGCCCCCAGGTGAGGAGCCAACCCCAAGGCACCCGCTCCCATACACGGGGACGACCGTCACCTAGACGGTTGCGAGTAATGAGTAATCGCCAACCAAATACCTTGAGCGCACGTTCGTAGCGCCCTTTCATTAGGAATCCCTCCCGCAAGCCTGTCGAGCTTTCTTCAGCGCGTACTTCGACCGCGTGGCCGAACGCTTTCCAGCGGCTGCGGCCCGTGCTCGCGCCTTGCGTTCGATGCTCTTTTGCCGCGCCTTGGATCGTTTTGGCATATGTAGCTCCTTTGTAATGGTGGTGTAGGCACCGTTGCCCCGTTCATACCGCAAAGGGCTGGCCGGGGAGTCGAACCCCGGCGAGCCGTCCTAGAGCTACCGCACCGAACCAGGCACGATCATAGCTCCTCCTCCTGTAGTCTCATTCATCGCCGCCTAGATCTTCACCCTCTTCATCTATCCAGGCGCATAATGCTTCGGTAATCTTTTTCGATTCTTCTGCCGTGAAGACATGCGCCTGTTTTCTTATGGCATCGTGCCGTGCCTTCAGTAGTGCGGGGTTCTCTACTTCGGCCTTGAAGTCTTCCAGTGCATCCTCAACATCTTCACCGTCGCCCAGAATCCAAGATAGATCGTCCATAATGATTACTCCGGGCTCTCAAAGACCTTTGAGTTTGCTGCGTCTTTAGTCAGATCGGTGAGTGTGGCGACAGCATCGGATACCTCCCTCAGTACCTCGACCATGGCGTCTTCCGGTATCATGCCCGTCCTGTCGTCTTTGTACCGCGCTCGACTGATGACCCTCGCCAGCCTCTCTAGAGTGCGGTTCAGGTGATAATAGGTTGGTACGTTCATGTTCTTCTGCCTCCCTTCTTTGGTGAAAGAAACCTGCCCCTGTCCTTCTCGTAGTCCATCATTATCCTGTCACCCCTCGTTTATCTCCCGTTCTTCTCGTCCTGCACTGCCCGCAGTTCTGCTTCAAATCTCTCATCGTCCTCTGCCTCCATACGATCCCTACGCAGTTCATCCCAACCATCACTGCCCGCAGTTCTGCTTCCGTCCTCTGCTCTGTATTGAGATCGTGAAGACTTCGCATAGCAGTCCACGGGTTCGTGTAACGCCTCTCATTTGAGAAGTGTCCAGTGTCACAACAGAACCCGCTTTCTACTACGAAGCACTCGCCATGTCTGAGCCTTGCCATGGCCAGATAAGCGAATGCCTTACCGTAGAAGATGAGATTGATGAGGAAGTATTTAATGCGGTGCTTCATAGTTCTCCTCCCGTGAAAGAAACAACTGGTTGCCCTAGAAACTCTCCCGCTCTAGCTGCCAAAGCACGCCGAAGGGCTGTGCCGCACACTCGTAGCATACGCCGTCGTAGTAGTCGCCAGGCTTGTCGCACTCCCAGCATTGGGCGTCAGGGTCCGGCTTGTCGTATAGCCCTGCCTCCGTATCAGCTTTGAATTCCTCCACGGTGTACTCGTCACGGTAGCTGTCGGCCTCGCGCTGCCTGTCCAGCAGCACTTCCGCCACCGCCAGGCTGGGGCGCTCACCCGTCTCCCTCTCGTATTCGTCCTGCACTGCCCGCAGTTCTGCACCCGTGAAGCTCATAGCTCGTCCTTTGGGGGAAGTTTTCCCCCGGTTATGAGATTACTACTACGTCTTGCGCCGTACAGGGAATCCGATGGTGAAGCCATCGGTCTCCTGCGGACCACCGTCAAAATCCACGTTCATGAGTGAAGCATTTGCCCTAGACTTGCTTTACTCATGATTGCCCAAGAAAACTACAAAGGCCTTGAGATCGGCTAGGTAGTGTTCGGCTTCGGCCCGTTGTGAAGCGGGCCACACTCGCAACACGCTCCACGTTTCGACGGGTCCGGTGCCATAGACGAGCATGATCTGATCCATCATGCCTGTCTCTAGGCGAATGGGTTCCTTCTTGCTCATGCGTTTTTCCTTGGGGGAAATTTTCCCCCAGTTACAGGTTTATCTTTCCTCTTCATCTATCCCAAGGACGTTGAGGATAGCACGAGTCTCTCGCTGAATCGCTGCTGCTTGATCCATCGTAGGAACATGACAAGATTCTCGGATCAAACGTCTCGCTGATTCAGCGATCAGAAGTCGATCTCGGGGATCTCGTACCTCTGTGGTGTTGGTTCGGGTGCTCATCGCTCCCTCCGGTGGGGGACTGACTACTTGTTCGTTCCAGCTATACCATACCTGCGCCACGCAGTGGCATCAGTTACATCTCTGATTGCGTCATGACCACGACGGTAACCACCCTTCGATACCCTGCGTGTGTACTCGCCAATAAACTCGCCCTCACGCTTGGCCCTAACATTCCTTCGTAAATCCCGGTCGTAACCCGCCACCCAGCGGACACCGAATCGATCCCATAATGCGTCAGCGTGCCTGGCTATAATCTTGTCAGCACGAATCTGACATCTTGAGCCGTCACTAGCACGCGCAAATCGCGCATCCCGGTAAGCTCTGGGATTGATTAGTGCCAGCTTCTTTGGCACTATGTTGAAGCGCACAATCACCCCCACTTTGGAAGGAATAAATACCGCCATGAATACTTCTAAGACTAAGGCCCTGCCCCTAACTCCAAAACAATCGGCGTTCGCTGGGTTCGTAGCTAAAGGAAACAACTACACCCAGTCCTATCGCCTAGCCTATAACGCTAAGAATATGTCCGACAATGCAATCAGCATCGAAGGTCATAAACTCATGAAAAAGGCCCACATTAAACTGCAAGTCGATTCGCTGAAAGCAAACAACTCGACAGCTACCAAAGCCCACGAACATACCCGCCAAGCTTGGATTCTTGAACGTCTCAAAGAAGAAGCCCTGGACATGGACAACAACGCCAGCACCCGTGTCCGTGCCCTTGAACTGCTAGGCAAAGGTGCCGGACTCTTTGACTCCTCAACCACAGTAGTCGTAGAGAACCGCACACCCAGCCAGATCGAAGCCGAATTGAGCGAGAAACTCAGTATACTCTTTGACTGATAGCACCCAAAGAAGAGGCTTGATCGACCTACTGTCGGACATCTTTCGTGAAAGATACTGACTGACTGACTGACTGACTGACTGACTGGTAATGTCCAGCCTGGACTACAAAAAAAGTAGAAAAAAGGGAAGGGCCGGGGTTGAGCCCGGCCCTTCCGACATCCCAGTAAGTGGCTCCCCACGGGGTTAACTGTGGTCTTTCCGATACTTCGCGAGATCTTCGTCCGAAAGCTGAGCCAAGAGATGCGCTCCAACCTTGGCGTCGATTTTGTCACGATCCGCTTTTGTGCGCTTGTCGATCATGCCGCACGGGTTCTCGTTTCTGATATCGCGGAGCACGGCGCGCCAATTGGGCGACCAGTCCGTCTTGATCGAATCAGCTACAGCTTGTGCTGCATCCCGTTCGTCTCGCTTGTCGGATGCTTGTCCGACGGAGAACGTCACTGCATGGTCTGAACCGGTTGGCGTGTACGAAACGTTCACATCATGCCGCGAAGGATCGTACGCGATTTCCGCAATCCTGTCCGTAGCGTACCGGTTAACGGCACTCCACGTTGCGCCATCTTCGTTCATGACCGTGAACAAGCCATTCACTGGGCCATCGTGTTCGATGATGAACGCACATCGCCAGAACGGGCCGTTCAGTTGCGAGATCGTGTTGTCCGCCGTCTCGCGAAGCTCTGAGAGAGCTTCTCCCTCCAGCCCGTCGTCTCGTCCGATTCTGGCGACCTTGGTCGCCATTGTGTCAGCGAGCACGCTGTACATAGCGCTCATGCTAACGTCTAAGCTGAGCCCCCAACGGACGAAGTCGATCACGCTCTCGTTCCACGTTTTCCCGATTAGCGCCGCTTGGGGCATGATCCGGCAACGGTTATAGAGAGCCGTTCCTAGTGCTTCGGTTCCCTCTTGCAACGTCTCTGCTAGACCTTCCAACAGATTCGTTACGGTGTCCTGCATCGTCGTTTGTGGCATTGGATTCTCCCATCTTTGATCAAAGAAAGGGAGAGCCACCCACTGGGTCGCCGGTCAGATACTGGAGGTGCGTCTCAGCAGACCTCACGATCTCGCGGTTTCTTTCGCCAAACTTTGTCAGCGGATTTACCGTTCGGACCAGCACAGAAGACAGATGCAAGCGCCGTGCCACGTTCTGGACCTTCGGGATTTGTTCGGGTGAGTCCCCCACCATGGGGGGCACATTGCACCCATTGCTCAGGATACCCCTAAAAAGCGTTGGTACCATTGAAGAAACGCCGTGGCAACCCCTACCCTACCCCTGAGTGCTTCGACCGTCTCACGGCCCTTAGAAAGCCTCTGAGGCCCTCTGAGGGGTATTTCGGGGTTTGTTCGGGTAATAGACCGAATCTGGCCTTTCGGGTTCTGTTCGGTACCGGCCCTTTCGGGTTCTGTTCGGTGCTGGCTTCTTCGGGTTCTGTTCGGGCCGACCACCCTTCGGGTTCTGTTCGGGAGCCGGACCCCGTGCCCCCGACCCCCCCCTTTTCGCGCCGCGCTGCGCGCGGGGGGATAAGACGGTTTTGCATGTTCTATCTCATAATTTCGAGATTGTTTTCGTTTTTTTTAGCGCCTGGGTCTTATCTAGCTGGTATAGTCTTAGCTGGTATAGTCTTGGCTGGTATAATCTAGGTTTTTTGAGGTTGGTATATATCTGGTCTGGTTTAATCTAGCTGGTATATACTAGTACTAGTATAGGAGGGGGGTTGGGGGGGGGGTATTTTCTCAGGATAGGGCTCCCCCCTTTTCTCGCGGAAAATTTTCTTATAATTTTTGAAAATGGATATTGCTGCGATACAGGGCCAGATCGGTTCATTACCTGCTGACAGGCAGCGTGAGATTCTTGCTTTACTTGACGAGTTATCCAATGCTCGTGTCAGGGAAGAAGCGAGCGGCGATTTCCTGGCATTTGTGAGGGAGGCTTGGCCTGCGTTCATAGAGGGGAGTCATCATCGTGTGATGGCAGATGCGTTCAATCGTATTGCGAGTGGCGATTTGAAGCGTTTGATCATCAACATGCCTCCACGCCACACCAAGTCCGAATTTGCTTCGCATCTATTTCCTGCTTGGTATCTGGGCAAGTTTCCTGACCGCAAGGTGATTCAGACTGCTCACACTGCGGAATTAGCTGTTGGTTTCGGGCGCAAGGTTCGTAACCTCGTGGGTTCTTCTGAGTATGCGGTGATGTTTCCCGGTGTTGACTTGAGTGCAGACTCAAAGGCTGCGGGACGTTGGAACACGAACGAGGGCGGCGATTATTTTGCTATCGGCGTTGGTGGTGCTGTTACTGGTAAGGGTGCTGACATTTTGATTGTTGATGATCCGCATTCTGAGCAGGAGGCGGCATTAAACGATCCGAAAATCTACGACAAGACTTATGAGTGGTACACATCTGGTCCGCGTCAGCGGCTACAGCCTGGTGGCGCGATCTGTTTAGTGATGACTCGTTGGTCGAAAAAGGATCTAACGGGCAGCATATTGAAGGCTTCCATCCAAAGGGGTGGCGCGGACGAATGGGAGATCATTGAACTGCCTGCGATTCTTCCTAGCGGCAAACCATTATGGCCTGGATTTTGGCCATTAGAGCAGCTTGAATCTCTTAAAGCCGAACTTCCGGTTTCAAAGTGGAGTGCCCAGTATCAGCAAGATCCGACTTCCGAAGAGGGTGCGCTCATCAAGCGCGAGTGGTGGAAGGAGTGGACGGAGAAGGAGCCACCAGACTGCGAGTTCGTGATTCAGTCTTGGGACACTGCGTTCTTAGCGAAAGAGACTGCCGATTATAGTGCTTGCACAACGTGGGGTGTTTTTTATACGGAGGACGGCCAGGCCAAGATTGTTCTTCTGGATGCGTTACAGGAGCGTCTGGAGTTTCCTGACTTGAAGGTTCGTGCATACGAGATGTACAAAGAATACGAGCCTGACGCTTTCATTGTGGAGGCTAAGGCAGCGGGCAGTCCTTTGATTTTCGAGCTTCGCAGGATGGGGATTCCTGTTGCGGAGTACACACCGAGCAGGGGGAAGGACAAAGTTGCCAGGGTAAACGCGGTATCTGATCTTTTTTTCAGTGGCCACGTTTACGCTCCGAAAACCCGTTGGGCTGAGGAGGTGATGGAGCAATTCGCGTCTTTCCCGTTTGGCGATCACGATGATCTAGTCGATTCCTCGACACAGGCGTTGCTCAGGTTCAGGCAGGGCGGATTCATCAGTATGCATAGCGACTATCCGATGGACGAGTTGCTACCGGGACGTAAAGCGGATTATTATTAGATGGGCGATGTAACGGCTACGGAGATTTTAGATGGCGATAGACAAGCCTCTTAACGGGTTACTTAATCAAGACGATTTCGAGATGGGTCCAGAAGGACTCCTTGTAGCGGAAGAGGAGATGCCTATCGGTGACTCTATGCTCACTGAACTGGCAGATGGCGGTGTCGAGATCGATTTCGATCCCATGTCGAGTCTTATGGGTGGCGGTGAGGAACCATTCGATTCCAATCTGGCTGAGTACATCGAAGACAACGAGCTTCGCACGCTGGCAATCGACTGCATATCGATGTTTGATTCCGATAAGAGCAGTCGTTCGGATTGGGAGGCGACGTACAAAGAAGGTCTGGATCAGTTAGGCTTGGAAATCGAGGATCGCACCACTCCGTGGGCTGGAGCTTGTGGCGTATTCCATCCGATGCTCTCTGAAGCCGTTGTACGATTCCAGGCACAGACGATCCAAGAAATCATGCCAGCCAAGGGGCCGGTCAAATCGCATATTTGGGGTGTCGTGACTGATGAACGCGAGCAGCAAGCGCGGCGTGTTCAGGAGTACATGAATTACCAGCTTATTGAGGTAATGACCGAATATCGCTCTGAAACTGAAAAGCTTCTGTTCAGCCTGCCGTTAGCTGGTTCAGCGTTCCGCAAGATCTATTTTGATCCTTCGTTGGGCAGACCGACTTCGATGTTCGTACCGGCAGAGGATTTTGTCGTGTCGTACAACGAATCCGAGTTAGAGCACGCCGAGCGTTATACCCATGTCATGAACCGAAGCACGAATCAGGTGAGAAAGCTTCAGGTAAGTGGGTTCTATCGTGACGTTGAATTGACTGCGTCCCATGTCGAAGAAAATCCGATTACAAGCAAATTCAACGAGATCGGTGGCGTCAGCCCTTCGTGGGACAACAATGAACGGCATCAACTCCTTGAAATGCATTGTGACATAGACGTACCCGGATTTGAAGATCCCGATGGAGTTGCGTTGCCCTATGTCGTTACCATCGACAAGAGCAGTTCCACGATTCTATCGATTTACAGGAACTGGTCCGAAGATGATCCGCATAGGATAAAGAAACAACATTTCGTTCATTACGGATATGTCCCCGGCATCGGATTCTATAATCTAGGTCTGATCCATATGATCGGCGGTCTCGCTAAATCAGCGACTAGTCTGCTGCGCCAGCTTGTAGATGCGGGGACTCTTTCCAATTTACCGGGAGGATTGAAAACTCGTGGGCTAAGGATCAAAGGCGATGATACGCCGATTATGCCGGGAGAGTTCAGGGACGTTGATGTGCCGGGAGGGGTGATCCGCGACAATATCACCTTCCTTCCTTATAAGGAACCTTCTTCGGTTCTTTATCAATTGTTGGGCAATATCGTGGAAGAGGGCAGGCGGTTTGCTTCGATGGCGGACCTGAAAGTAGCGGACATGAACCAAGAGGCTCCGGTAGGGACCACTCTTGCGATCATGGAGCGGGCCATGAAAGTACAGTCCGCGATCCAGGCCAGGATTCATGCCAGCCTGAAGCAGGAATATAAAATTCTTTCAGGGGTCATCCGCGACTATACATCACCGGACTATCCTTATGAGACCGAATCAGGGGAAGGCATCAAGCTTGAAGACTTCGATGACCGCATCGACGTTGTCCCGGTTTCGGACCCGAACGCATCAACGATGGCCCAACGGATCATGCAGTATCAAGCGGCTATGCAACTGGCACAACAATCGCCTGGTCTGTATGACATGCCACTTCTGCATCGTGAGATGATGGAATTGATTGGCATCCCGAACGTAGATAAGATTGTTCCCCAACCGGATGAGGCCCGTCCCACAGATCCAGTTAGTGAGAATGAAAATGTTCTTACGTTGAAGCCTGTGAAGGCGTTTGAGTACCAAGACCATGAAGCACACATGAGGGTGCATATGGTGCTCAAGAATGATCCGCAGATTAAGGAGCAGATGCAAAACAATAAGATGGGCGGTGCCATCAATGCTGCCTTAGATGCCCATATCCGCGAACATTTGGCATTCATCTTCCGTGACCAGATCGAAGAAGAGCTTGGCGTTCCGCTTCCACCGACAGACCAGCCGTTGCCTAAAGATATCGAAAAGCGGCTTAGTGCATTGGTTGCCGATGCGGCTGACCAGATGTTGGGCAAAAAGAAAGCCAAGGCCAAGGCCGAGAAAGACGCGAAGATGCAGAAAGATCCTATCGTTCAGCAGCGTGAAAAGGAATTGGATATCAGACGCGAGGATGTTCAGCGTCGAGCGCAGGCAGACCAGGCCAAATCACAGTTGGAGCAGCAGAAGCTTGCGGTCACGCAGCAAGCAGGCCAGGAGAAGCAGCAGCTTGAGCGTGAGAAGATTGCTTCCAAGGAACGTTCCGATGCTGCTGCGTTGGAACAAGAGCGCGAGGAGGTGTTCCTTAAATCTCAGATAGATCAAGAACAGTTTGAAGTTGAACAGGAAACTGAAGGCGTTAAAGCTGCGTTGGCACGGGAAAAGTTTGATGCCGAACAGGAGATGGAGAGCGTGAAACTAAGGTTGGAACAGGAAAAGTTTGATGCCGAGCAGGAAGCCGAAGGCGTGAAATTTGGCCTGAATATGTCGGAGAAAAATAAGAATGAGTGATGATGTTCTTTCGTTAATCAAAAAGAAATTAAGAGAGCAAATGAATGAAATAGCAGATTCGGTTTCACTTGGTTCGGCAAAAAATATGGAAGATTACCGCAAGATGTGCGGGATGATCGAAGGATTGGCATGGGCAGAGCGGGAGATTCTAGATATCGAAGACAGACTTAGGGAATTTTGATCTGTAGGACGCAACGTTCGTTCGGAACGCAATAATTCAACGAGGAGTCGTTATGGCTACACTCGCAAAAGAAGTTTTGGCTGAGATGGTGTCACCAGAAGAAGATGTTGAAGAAGAAGATCCTCGCTATGCATCGCAATTACCGGAGCCAAAAGGCTACAAACTCTTAATTGCACTCCCCGAAGTCGAAGAAGCCACCGAAGGTGGCATCATAAAGTCGGTGCGGTCCCAGCATGAGGAGTCTATCGCCACGATTGTGGGTTGGGTGATGAGCATGGGACCGGACGCCTACGTTAATTACAACCGATTTCCTAATGGACCTTACTGTCAGGTAGGCGATTGGGTGGTTTTTCGGGCATTTAGCGGTACTAGACTGAAAATTCGTGGTAGAGAGTTCCGTTTAATCAACGACGACACCGTAGAAGCGGTTGTAGAAGATCCTAGGGGGGTGGAGAGAGCATAATGTCTGACGAAATCGGCAGGATGAGCGAAGAAGACAAGTTTTTGGGCGTCAGAACCACGATTGAGCCCCCTGAAGATGCAAGTACGGACGTTGATGACGGTGAAGTCAACATTGAAGTCGTGGATGACCGCCCAGAAGCGGACCAAAGGGCCTCTTCTGGGGCAATGGGCGATGATGACGGTACTGCATCGGACGAAGAGGTCGCACAATTGGGTCAACGTGCCCAAAAACGCATAAAAAAGCTGAAATGGGAGTATCACGAAGAGCGTAGGGCCAAAGAAGCGTCAGAGCGCCTCGCAAATGAGGCTGTTAGCTACACACAGAGTATGCAAGTCGAAAATCAGCGTCTTTTGAAGCTTATTCAGGACTCTCAAGGTGCCCTGACGGAGCAAAGCAAGTCTAGGGCAAATGCTTCACTCATGATTGCCCAAGAAAACTACAAAAGAGCGCATGAATCGGGTGATAGCGAACAAATCACCATCGCACAGCAGCATTTGACCAACGCGCAGCTTGCTCAAGCCTATGCTCCTGCGGTTTCGCAAAAAATCATCGATAATTGGAAGCAGCAGGTGATGGCGGAGGACCAACAGGTTGCGAGCCAGCAACAACAGCATATTCCAGAGCCAATTCAGCCGGATGGGAAGGCGATGGAATGGCAAGATCGCAACCCTTGGTTTGGTGTTGATAAGGAACTAACTAGTTTTGCTTATGGTGTACACGAGAAGTTGGTTATGGACGAAGGTATTGACCCCGAGTCTGAACAATATTATGAATTGATTGATTCTCGTATGAAAGAAGTCTTTCCTACGCAATTCGGTAGTAATAGCCAGCGCACTAGTTCTACGATGGTTGTTGACACCGCACCGCCTCGAAAAAAGCCCGTGGTAGCATCTGCTTCTAGAAATAGCGGAGCCAGGCCACGCACCGTCAGATTGACGGAAACCCAAGTAAGACTCGCGAAACGTCTGGGGCTTACCCCCCAGCAATACGCAGCCCAGGTAATGAAGGAGATGGCCTAATGGCTGAAGAACGCGCCCCACGGGAACCTAGAGAACTCGAAAGTCGTGAGAACGAAATTCGGGCACAATCTTGGGAGCCTGCTTCCATACTTCCAGACCCAAATCCGCAAGATGGATGGGTGTTCAGATGGATACGAACTTCTATGGTAGGCAATCCAGACAATACGAACGTGTCAAAGCGTTTTCGTGAAGGATGGGAGCCGGTTCGTGCCGAAGATCACCCTGAACTCAAGATTATGAGCGATCATAAATCGGAATGGGGTGCGAAGGGTGGCATTGAGGTTGGTGGGTTATTGCTCTGCAAGGCACCGGAAGAAACGGTGGAACAAAGGCGAGCCTATTACAGGAATCACGCCGAATCGCAGATGCAAGCAGTGGACAACAATTATATGCGTGAGAACGATCCACGAATGCCAGTTCTCGCGCCTGATCGTAAAACTCGTGTAGCATTCGGTGGCGGAGGTCGCTGATGCTACAACATGACCAGTAGAGGTGTTTATGGCTACTACAGCGGCTCCATATGGGGCCAGGCCCATTGGCACTCTTAGTGCTTCCGGGTCATTCACCAGTCAGACGAGACACTTGCCGATTATTACTACCTACGGCACACAGATCTCTAATGGTGATTTTGTTAAGGTTGCAGCAGACGGTACTATCGCGAAGGATACTGGTACTACTGCTTTGACCGCAGTTGGGATCTTTTTGGGTTGCTCTTATACGGACCCGACGACCAGCCAGAAGACGTTTTCTAATTACTGGCCTGCATCTAATGCGGCCACTGATGCGATGGCGTATGTGCTGGACGATCCCTTTGTGGTATTTCAAATGCAGTCTGACGAGGCACTAAACACTACAGATCGCGGTCTTAATGCGTCTGTGGTCGTCACGGCTGGCAATACTACTTTCGGTAAGTCCAAGAATGCGCTTGACGGCAGCACTCCAGCAACAACGAACACGCTGCCTCTTCGCATTATTGATTTTGTCGATGGCCCAACTAGCTTGCCGCCGAAAGGCACTACGGCAAGTGATGCATATCCTGATGTAATCGTGAAGTTCAACGCTGCGTCCAGCGGGTCAGCTTCTAATCATTCCTATTTAAACGCTACTGGCGTATAGGAGACTGACCAATGGCTATTTCACGAGCACAACTTCTCAAGGAACTGCTTCCTGGGCTGAACGCGCTCTTTGGAATGGAGTATGCACGTTATGACGACGAGCATACCGAAATCTATGAGACAGAAAGTTCGGATCGGTCTTTTGAAGAAGAAGTGAAGCTTTCGGGCTTCGACGCTGCCCCGGTGAAGGATGAGGGGTCTGCGATTTCTTATGATGCCGCACAGGAATCGTTCACGGCTAGGTACAACCATGAAACGATTGCGATGGGTTTCGCCATCACGGAAGAGGCCATGGAGGACAACCTCTATGACTCCCTGTCGGCTCGTTACACCAAGGCTTTGGCTCGCGCCATGGCCCACACCAAGCAGGTTAAGGCTGTTGTTCCTTTGAATAACGGTTTTACCAACGCTTATCAGAGCGGCGACGGTGTAAATCTCTTTACAGCGTCAAGCGATGGCGTAACTGGTGGTGACGGTCACCCGCTTGTTTCGGGTGGCAAGAACTCCAACCGTCCAGCGACTGCCGTTGACCTCAACGAGACTTCTCTTGAGGCTGCTGTAATCCAGATTGGCAAATGGACCGATGAGCGTGGTCTGATGATCGCTGCTCGTCCCCAGACGCTCGTTATCCCGCCCGACTTGCAGTTTGTGGCGACACGGGTAATGAAATCTGAGCTTCGCCCCGCGACGGCGGACAACGACATCAATGCAGTGCGTTCGATGGGTGTTGTTCCGGGTGGAACAGTCGTGAATCACTACCTTACTGATACGGATGCGTGGTTCCTGCTCACCGATGTTCCGAACGGCATGAAGCATTTTAATCGTGTGGCACTTGAAACGAGCATGGACGGTGATTTCGATACCGGAAATGTTCGCTACAAGGCTCGCGAGCGGTACAGCTTCGGTGTCTCCGATCCACTTGGGATCTGGGGTTCGCCCGGAGCGTAGTGAATAAGGGGTGGGGACGGTTCTATGTTCGCACCGTTCCCGCCCCTTTTTCTTTTTCCTGACTATCAAGCGATTGGTAGACACTAGCCAAGACAGGAGAAACTAATGGCTAACACAACTTTTTCAGGTCCAGT
>Ga0114902_1000484_pt1 | contig 21482 bp, 30 predicted proteins | sample MalvireepMed_s12_FD_87291 | JGI IMG/M metagenome (GOLD analysis project Ga0114902, IMG submission 87291) | Marine viral communities from the Global Malaspina Expedition - Malaspina viral metaG DeepMed_s12 | ecosystem: Environmental > Aquatic > Marine > Oceanic | place: Mediterranean Sea... | reverse complement strand
AGTCCTCGCCCTGAAGAGCCTGGGTAGCTCCCAGGCGAAACGGTCGGACCGTCGGCGAAAGCTAAAACAGAGGAGGAACCACGATGAACCAAGCGAGCAACAGGCAAGCCACCAGGTCTTACCCGAACAGGTACGACGACAACTGTAACGAGTGCGGAATTGGCGTCTGGGCATTTGAGGGGCAGATTACATTCCTGCATTCGACGCGGCGGTGGATAACGCATTGCAACGAAGGCGAATGCCCGATGGTGGAAACGAGCGCCTGGATTACTGCAAACAACGGCGAGCAGGTTGCCGCCATTATGGCCGCGTATAATTTCGGCACGGAGTCGGCTACTACAGCGGGCAAACGAATGATGACGAGCGAAATCCGACAATTGCTCGGGCTGCCCAAAACCATGGAGCCGAAGGCCAGCAAGCCGCAGGTCCGATGGGAAGACGAGCTCGGCGTAACAATGACGCCCGAGCAGTACATCAGGACGGCAGGGCGCCGAGCCGCCAACCCATACGTTGCCGACCTAATCGCAGCGGAGGCAGCTGGTGGGCATTGTGACCTCCCTCGGTGGGGCGTAGCAATGGACATCGAGCGGATGGTAAACGCCGACGTTCTACTCTGCCCCAATGGGCACAAGGCATTCAAAAAGGGGCACGGCCTCTGGGTCTGCTCTGAGTGCCGAAAAGCTAAAATGCCTGGCGATGTCTGGGCAAAAGCCAACGACTAATCCTCGCCCCATAGCTGAACAACAGAGGAGGCGCTTCGGCGCCTCTTCTTCGTTCAGGACGAGTTTTAGGATTTCTCTATAAAACCCTTGACAATAGAATAGTTGCACTGCTATAGTTACCTCATCAACCAGTGAGGAGATAGAAAATGAACCAGGAGATACAGGCAGCCATGGCAGAAATCAAAGAGGTCAAGAAGGCAGCGGGCGCAAGGAAACGAGCAGAGGGCACCGCCGTCAAGAACGCACTCAAGGCCGCAGGCTACACGGTAACAAGGGTAGGCCACGGAACAGGAACAGGGAGCGGATGGCTCGACGTTGAGGTCGATGCCAGCAAGCCCGCCAACTGCCAGTGCGCCATAACCCCTCGGAACATGGGGCGCTGCCAGAATTGCGGCAACGTATGGTCAGAGGTTCGCACCAACGTCTTAGCCCTGGTGCAACAAGTAACTGGACGAACTGGCCAATACCACGGGAACATTCAAGCCAGCGTAGCGCTGACCAGAAAATACACCTAAACTCCGCCCTGATGATGGGAGGGGTGGCCCCCCTCCCGAAACTGAGAGGTAGGCGGAAGCCAACAAAATAGAGGAGGCGACAGGATGAAAGTAGAAATGACCACCACGGACATGAGACTGATAGCCAGCCTGCTCCATAACGAAGTGACCAGCCTGGGCGGACGGCCCTCCACTGACCACATTGCACGGCATCAGGATAAAGTCCTACAGAATATACTCGCCCAGCTGCCAGCCACGGAAGAGGCATTCCGTTGCTCCTGCGATTACTGCCGAGAGGCAAGATAGAACGAAGCCAACGGCTAAACCCTCGCCCTATAGTTGGATACCAGGAGAGGCGCTTCGGCGCCTCTTCTTACGTTTGGGAGCGTCTCACGCGGCGCTATGGACCAGGGCCCCAGCCACAAATTCCTTCTTGCATTTACGGCACCATTCGGGCGTCCCCTCGGGATGGTGCTTCGCGACCTGGCTGTTGCAGGTCGGGCACCGAACCTCGTCAACAATAGCCCGAGGACGAAGCCCCGCTTCGTGGACGGCACTGGTGCGATACTCCACCACGCACCGACAATTAGGGTGCTGCGGCACCGTCTCCACCTGGCTGGTGAATATCTCGGCAATTGGAATCCAGCCCTGGTCCTGGTTGGCTATACATTCGTCTGTCTCCTCTCCATCGCCCTGGGTGAGCCACCGCTTCTGGTCTCGGTTCTTAGATACGGCCGCCTTCAGTCCGCCCTCTCCGAGAGCCTTCGCCGTTTCGGTGCGGGCTATCGTGCTGGCCTTTGCAGCGGAAAAACTGAAGTCTCTGGTGATAGCCCTGGCGAGGCTCTGGGTGCCCTCTCCGTTGGCTATGGTGCGAGCAGTGAGCTCCCTGACTCGGTGCTTCGTTGTCTCGGTTATGCTGAGGAATTTCCCGTCCTTTGAATAGCCTGGCTTCAGGACTTCAGCCCCTCTGTTCCTGGCGAATTCAACCGCCAGGACGCTGACCATCCCAGGATTTGCCAACGGCACCTCGGCCATAAATGCCAGGGCAAAGGCCCGCTCCAGTTCGGCAATAACCTCTCGGCCGAATTTCGATTCCCAGTTCCAGTCGAAGCTATCGAGGGCCGTCATCTCCAGCTGTTTGAGTACGGGAGCCTGGCGCCACCCCTTCCCGTCTGCCGCCTCCAGGAGTTCCACCAAAGCCTTCGCCTCCTGGGCCAGTCGCTTCGCCCAGTTGGCTTCCATCAATCGCTGGTGAGCCTCTATCTCCTCAGCCAGTGGCGGGGCCTCCTCCGCCTTGAACCATTCGCCCGTCAGCTGCCAGATTCGCCCGTTCTTCCTCTCGGCTGGAGGGGCGCCGAGCCCCATGGGCCCAGGGGCGTCCGTCTTGTAATCGTCCCCACCCTCGTCGGCTTCGTCTAACCCCATCCTTGACCGCGCCTCGTTACGGGTCGCCAGCCCAGCGCCGTATAACTTGGTGGCTTCGTCCAGGTCTTGCACCCTGTTTTCAGGCGTAGGGTCTACGAAATCCAGCTCTAAGTCCTCCCCAAAATACGGTTTCACCAGGCGCTCGTTGACCACCCCGCGGCGCTTGCGGAGCCGTGGGAGAATCACTCTCCTGGAATGGATAACCTCGGCGGCCTCGGCGTTGGCCCTGTTCACATTCTCAGATATGCCGACCATGGCGGGGTGGATACGGAATGCGACCATTATCTGCTCCCGTTCAAACCGCCGCAGCTTCTCAAATTCCATGTCCCTCTGGGTGTATTTTCTCTCCTGCCATTTACCGCCCTCTATGATGGCCACTCGGTGGGCGTTCTGGGCCCCTCTATGCTGGGCCTCCCATCTGCTCGCAAGGTTGTTAAACTGGCGCTCCGAAAGCTCTCGGTCATACTCGATGATGCCGCCAGGCTCGGCGGAGTTTTTGAAGAAATTACTGACCCATTCGGCGGCGTTGCGGTCTATCCCCAGGTCAACGCCCAGGGCCTGGACCGTCCCGATGCCAGCGTATGGATTGCTGGGATGCGGTCGCCTATTCCAGATGATGTCCTCGGTGCCCAGCGCTATGCTCTCTCCTCCAATCTTGTAGATATAGCCCTTGATAAATTCTTCACGGTCAGGGACTGGGGAGATTCGGTCTGGCCGTATTGGCCACATCTCAACGACCTCGCCGAGGGCGTTTCTAACCAGCAACCAGTACTCCTCACCCGTCAATTCGTAATGCTGCGTGGTTGCCTCGATAAAGTCCTCGCGGGTGTAGAATGGGTTAACACTATGCCAGAGCCGATATAGCCGCTGTCCAGCCGACTCAGTGCGGCTCCGTGGCCGCATAGAGGGCTCGACCTCGGTGCGCTCGCCGTTGCCAGTTATTTGGTACACTTTCCACGTGACCGCCGCTACATCCTCTGCTATCAGGTTGATAACGGAAAACAGGGTCGCCGCGCTCGCCATCTTCCCGAGGGCTGCGCCCTTGTTGACCGTGCCCGCGGGGGCCATCAGACTGGAGCCGTAACTGCTCATCTCACCCAGGGGCAGCCGCTCCGCCTGTTTCCCGATTGCGTTCTCCAGTGCTCGTCGAAACATATCACCCCCACTCGGCTAGAAATACCAGGATAGCCCCCGCCACAATCACTCCCGCTCCCCAGTGGATTAGGGCGCCGCAGCCCACGGCCACCATCACCAGGCCCATCACCGAGATGGTATTGCGCCAGCTGACGGCCTGGAGGAGTCTACCCACCGATGAACCTCAGCCCAGGAGAGCCGCCCAGCGGAAACAAATCGCTAACGACCCAGACCAGAGCGTCGAGCCTGTTCGGGCTCCAGTTGTCCCCAGGGAGCCAGGAGGTCAGTTCGTCCTCCAGCTGGTCGAGTTTGCCGATGACGTTCTCCAGTCCCCGCACATGGTACACCCTCCCCTGCTCATACATCGCAGCTATAGGCTCGGCCCTCACGGCCTTGCCTCGGCTGGCCGTAACCTTATCATAGGCCACGTGGGCGTTCAAATACCGAGCGGCGGTCTGTATCACCGCCTCTATCATATCGCCTCCAAAGTTCGACTCCCCGAGGATGCGGTCGGCCTGGTAATCCATAAACGCCGTCACCGCTCGGCGCCCCCATTCCTCTGGGCTGTAGTGGCCTGAGAGGTCTGCGAGGATATACGCGGAGTCCCCAGCCTTCCCTCCGACGATGATGCCCACCTCGTCATGGCCAGCCCCAGCGCCGCCCGAGGGGTCAATCCCCACCACCAGCCGCTCCAGGTCAGGGAGGTCTCGGTGGTCTATGTAACGGATGTTCTCCCGCAGCCAGAGGGCGCCTGGCACTTCGGTTACGTCCTCGGCGAGTATCTCCTGGCGGATGGCCAGCTGGGTCATGTCCTGGGTGATTGTCTCCAGCGCCGTTCTGCTCAGGTGAGGGTTATCGTGGCTAGTCCAGTGGTAGGCGGCCCAGCGCCCCGTCTCGTCTCTCCTGGCCCGCTCGTACATCTCAGCGGCGTGGCGCGGGTTCCTCGCCTTGCTGATGCTGCGGCTCCGAAGGCTCGGCGGAGTGTAGAGGAACACGGCGTCGCCGTCATTGTCCAGGAGCATCGGGGCGCCGACTAACTCCCAGGCGTCCTCGTCCATCAGCTGCCACTCGTCCAGGATGAGCAGGTCGGCATAATCGCCTCGGAGGGTATCCGAGTTCCAGGCGGTCTTCGCCCGTAGCCTCTGCTCGGTCCCAGGGGTCTCGATGAAATGGCTGGTCTCGTTCTTGTAGTACACGGAGGAGGCCAGGGGCGCCTCCAGCGCTCGCTTTACCTCAAACCAGTAGCGGCCAATCTGCTCCGCCGTCGGCGCCGCATAGAGCACCCGCCCACCTGCCAGGAATGTCTGAATGCTCAGAGTAGCGGCGGCGGTAGTCTTCGCCCCGCGGCGCCCAGACCTCGCCACCTTGCGCTTCGCCGTGCTCTGGACGAATGCCTCCTGGGCGGGGTGCGGCTGCCTGAGCCGTACCGTATAAACAGAGGATTGAGTGGCTACCATGGCGCCTCCATGCTACTACACTTTTACACTTTTACGGGGAAATAAAAAATAAAAAATACGGGCCCACCAGTCAACCTCCAGCGCTCACATTAAGACCGCCAGCGGCAACACATGAGGAGATGGCGGCCTTAATATCGGGTAACCGCCTGCGGATGTTCTCGCGGCCTTCGCCTGCGGGATTCGTCGGCCGTCCAGTCACCAGCACCTCCGAAACCCCTCCATCGTACAGCTGCGAAATCCGCCCATCATCGGCGCCCGCGGGCTCATATATCATCGAAATCCTAACACCAGACGCCACCAGATGCACGGAGAGGAGCGCCTCGGGCTAGGGGTGGGCGTTACCATCAGGGGCCTCCGTAACCTGCGGCATATCCGCGGCGCCCTCCGCTGCCGCCTCCTCATAGACTACCTTGATAACCGCCTGCCTGTTGTCGATGTTCACCGCCAGGCCAGGGCCATCGGGCTCCCGCTTATCGAGGCCCATCAGGGAGCGGATGTCCGCGATGCCCTCATAAACGAGCTTCGTTGCCTGGGCGTCCCCCTGGAGCATTTTGGGCCACCACACCTGAAGAATCCTCGTCAGCCGTGCATAGGTCAGGTCCCGCAGCTCCTCAGCTGGCTGAAGCAGTGCCTTCTCCATGCCAGCCTGTACCGCATTTATGGCGCCTGTATGCCCACTGTAGCCAAGCTGCTCGGCTATTGTTCTGAACGAATGGCCCGCGAGGCGCAATTCCAGGGCCTGAACGTGCTTCTCATTTGCCCTGAGCATTCTCTGCGAGTATCGGTTCCTCCGAGCGGGGCGGTACTCCCTGACGGGTTTATCCTCTATGGGGTCATCGGAGGTCATAGCAGGGCCGCTTTTTTCCCAGTGTAGTTTTCCCACCTGCGGATAGATACGTCGACATATCGTGGCTCAATCTCCATAGCATAGCAACGGCGGCCGAGCTTCTCAGCGGCGATGATGGTTGAGCCAGAGCCGACGAACCAATCGACAACGATGCCCCCCTCATCTGTAGACGCTTCGACATTATAGGATATTAATTCCACGGGCTTTTCTGCGTTATGCTCTTTATGGCCTATGTGGACACGCTTAACGCGAACCAGATTAGGCAAGCCAATTTGGCGAATTTGCCCTCGTCTGCTACTGGATAGCATATGGAGTTTTTGCTCCACCTTAGTCAAAAATACCACCATCTCAAAACAATTGCGGTAGTTGCGCCCTACCCCGCTTCCCGTGCCTCCGCCCGTTTTGTCCCAAATAATGCAATTCTTTACTTGCAGGCTTGTTCTTTTTGCCATCTCCCACCACGATGCCCATGACCGCCAATCAGAGCAGACGTAAACATGGCCCAGTATCTTTACCGTTTTAGCCGATATTCTTAAAACAGTTTCAAACATTGGGCGAACCATTTTGTCATCCGCTATGGAGCTTTCCAGGCCCGAGGCAGAGCCATAAATCGCATATGGTGGGTCAGTCCAAACCGCATCCGCCTTAGTCCCAGCCATGAGCTCATCGACATCGTTGGGCTCGGTACAATCCCCGCACATAAGCCGATGGTCTCCGAGGCTCCAGACCTGGCCCAGCTTAGTGAAGGGCTCGTAGTCCTCGTCTTCGGCCTTCTCTATCTCCGAGTCGGTGTCTGCGGCGTCTTCTTCGTCAGACTTCCTGGCGGCCAGGAGGGGATGATAGGAACCGTTGTTGAGGCCCTCCAGCATCCGCTGGACGCTTTCGTCAGCGAAGGCGATACCCTGGAGCAGGTCGCTCAGGACGTCGGTGTCAGGGGTCGCCATGGCGCCGAGCGGGTCGAATGTAACCAGGAGCTTATCAGCCTCCTCCTCGGTTACGTCTAACACCAGGACGGGAAGGTCTGCATCAGGCAGGGTTTCCAGTCGGAGGTGCCCGTCGAGGAGCATCAGGCCGTCAGGGGTCTCACGGGCCAGGAGTGCGTCGGCGAATCCTACCTCGGCCAGGACGCCTCCCAGGGCGTCTCTCTGGGCCTGGGGGTGGCGCCGCCAGTTCCTGGGGTTTGGGATAAGGTCCCTGCCGTTGACTCGGCGGAGCTCCTTGATTCGGTCTCTTATCTGGAGGGGCTCGGTCATGCTTCTTTCTCCAGGTGGACCGCTCGGAGCCGTAGCCGCTCACGGTTGGCCAGGTGGAGGGCCTCCAGCTGGGCCTTGTTTCCCCCCTGGTATGGCACCGCATGGGCGTCCTGACACAGATGGTCATTTATGGAGGTCTCGTCATCCTCCTCATACAGAATGCCCAGGATACGGCCGAACTTGCCCCGTTCCATGCTCTGGAGGCGGAGCTTTCCGCCAACAGGAGCGCGGGCCTGGAGGTATTGTTTGCTCAGGAGCCCGTATTTCTTCTCAACTAAATCACGGGTTCGGCTCTCAGGGGTGTCTATTCCGTAGAGCCTGATACGCTGGCCAGGGAGCACAACGTCGAAGCCCAGCCATATATCAACGTCTATAGTGTCGCCGTCAATAACACGGTCCACTATCACTCGGTATTCGTACACCAGGCCGCCCTCCTCGGGTAGTTCTGTAAATCAGGCCGAAGGCTGGAGGCGTTCCATCCACCAGCCAGAGGTCTTCCTGTAGTGCCCTGGCGGCTCCAGCCCCTCCAGCGTACTCAGGGCACGGCTCACGATGAACGGCATGGTGGGCTCGGTGCCCCTCCGCCAGGCCCTCAAGGTGTCCTTCGTAACACGGAGCTCCTCGGCCATCGCCAGCCATGACCACCCAATTTCGTGGAGGGCTTCCAGCTGCTCTGGTATGTCTATCTGTTCTTTAATAACCATGCTTTCTACTTTAAGCCATAGCATCGCCAAAAGTCAATTAAACAAAGTGTTGACAATGGGCGAGCGACTCGCTACTATTAACCATATCAGGTTTAAGGAGACTAAAAAATGAACTACATCGTATCAGACACCAGCATGGGCCCCACCGCAGCAGACGCAGTCATCGGGACCGTCGAGGCTAACAGCCCCAGCGCAGCCAAAATCGCAGCCATCAGGGCCATCTCGCCCGCAATGGACACCTTTGTCAGCGAGATGTTATTCAACGACGCCGTAGGATTCGCCACGCACGTTATGGCCGACCTGGAAGCGGTGCCCGCATAGCACAGGGGCTTCGGCCCCCTGGTCTGGGGATACCCCACTGATGAGTCGGTGAAACTCCGACGAAACCAGAAAAAAGATAGGAGAAAAGGAGAATTTATGAGCAGCCCACAGATTAACCCAGACCCAGTGAGCATCTCTGCGGAGTGCCCGAAATGCGGCCTTAACTGGCTCATCGCCGTGGATATGTTGAGCGACCCGCCAGGGAGCGACAATCACAGCCTGGCCATAGCGACGCTGGGCCGCTGCACTCGGGTCTGTAGGACCTACCCGCTCTATCTCGGCACCCCACCGCTGAAGACCATCCAGCTTAACTGATGGGACGAACCATATCGACTGGGCCTCGCAAGGGACGGTTCCTTTGCGGGCCCAGGGCAGGGTGCAGGGGAGTATTTTGGAACCCGTGGCTGACGTTTGCCATGGGGGATTTTGCGCTCCCTGCGTTGCTCCTTACGCTGCGACCTGGCGGCTTCAAGCGATTGGGCCACCTCCTCATAACCAGGTCGTATGCACCCTGCCCTGAGCCCTGTAGGCCAAACTATCAACGCGGTGAGCCTTCTGGGCGGGCTCAGAGCTAACCTAACCTCCGACGAGGATATATATATAGCGGAGGTTAGGTTGGAGCCCAAGGAAAACACAATGAAAGGAGGTAAATATGGTCGAACTTAAACCGCTGACGCTAACCGACATAACCGAGGCCCAGGCCCGTCTCCTGGACGCCGACATTCCAGAGGAAGACCTGGGGCCCATCCTGGAGGGGATAAAGACTACCGCCGAGAACAAGGTCAGCGCCATCGGCGCCGTCATCCGAGAGTACAAGGCCCAGTATGCAGCCATAGCCGCTGAGATGGAGCGTCTAAAGGAGCGCCATGACGTCAGGATGAGGCGGGCACGGTGGCTCCAGGACTACCTCAAAACCAACATGGAGGCGCTCGGCCTCGACAAGGTAGAAACGCCGACTTCCACTATCCGCCTCCAGCGTAACCCGCCCTCGGTGGAAGTGATAGACGAGGAGGCCGTTGACCCTGCCTGGTGGCGGGTCCAACTTCAGACCCTCCTGACCGAGGTGCCAGAGGAGCTTCTCCCAGCTATCACCAGCAAGACTATCGACGCCAGGGCCATCATGGACCGCTGGAGACGGGGTATAGGCCCGCCCCTCGGGACGAGGATAGTCGAAGATAAAAAGCATTTAAGGATGTCATGATAACTAAAACGAAATTTAGGAGGCTTAGGATGACAACAGCAATCACAAGGGCCGAGGTCCAGCGGCATATATCCGCCACATTCGGGAGCGACTTCGGGACGTCCGAACTGGACAAGGCCATGAAATTGGTGGAGCTAGGATTCGACCATACTCTCCACCTGGTGGTCTATCAGGGCCGTATTACTACCAACATAGACGGCCTGTACTTTTGGGCCCGCCAGCATATCCGCGAGCCCTGGGAAATGGTCAGCGAGCCGATAATGGGCTCGGAGCTAAGGGAAGCATACGGCGTCGGCAATGACGAGATTGGCGTCCTGGCCAAACTCTATAGAGTGGCCGCAGAACGCCCCGCCGCCGTGGGGTTTGGTCGGGCCAGCAAGAACAGTTATAAGCCCGTCATGAAGGGCTCCGCCGTCGAAGCTGGTCATCCGTACAGGATGGCGGAGAAACGGGCCGAGGCCCAGGCCATCCGTAAATTCGCCGCACTGGGAAAACAGATAATGCCCACCGAACTCCTGGACACCGAGAACGAATCCGCCAGCCCCAACGTAATCGAAGGCTCCGCCGCACCTGTAAAGACCGCGGAGCCAGAGGTTCCCGCGGCGGACGGGTGGGAGACCACCTGCCAGGAGCACGAGATAAACTGGGAGGAGGGCCAGTGGGGACGGTGGCACAAAAGCCCCAAGGGCCAGCCCATTTGCAGCCTAAAAAAGATTCTGAAGCCCATCGTCGAGGAATTTATGATAGCGGCTGGAGAGGCGGATTATCCCGAAGACCTCAATTCCTACATGAAAGTCCGCTATGAATCCACCTGGTCAGGCGCCTCGGATGCCGACCGTCTCGGAGCCATGCTGGAGCTCAAGGCATCATTGGAGGCCCAGGCCGTCCCAGAGCCACCCGTGGAAGTCGAGACGGGTGAATCTACCACTTCGCCCCTTTAGATGGCTCTATGGCCATCTGGCAGCGTTTGAAAAGAAACTATGGGAGGTCAATATGCGGAAATGTGGTGGGGAGGATTTGGTCTACTGTCAGGACGGCCACCCCCACCACTGGATACTGGGACGGGCCCATAAGCCGAAGTCCCTCGGCGTCTGTAGGCTCTGCGGCGCCGTGGCATTATTTGCTAACAGGTATGAAACGGATAAATACACTTTCACGATGGACTCCGAGCGAGTCAGATTATTATGACGGGGAGGGCGGATGAGTAACCGAGCGCAGGCGTGGGCCTGGGAGCAACAGGGATTGAGTACGTCGGAGAAATACGTCCTGGTGGCCATGGGAGACAACGCCAGCGAGGACGGCGAGTGCTGGCCAGGACATAGATTCATCGCCAGGAAGACTGGCCTGAGCAGGACTACTATTAGAAAAGCCATTAACAGCCTTGAGGAAAAAGGCAGGGTCACGGTTACCCAGAGGCAGAGGGCGAAAAACGGGTCCCAGACCAGCAACCTCTATACTCTCCGCATAGGTGGGACAGATTTGGCCCAGGGTGGTACACATCTGTCCCAGGGTGGGCCAGTGGGCGACCCCCCAGAACCGTCACTTAACCAGTCATCTAATATACCCTTATCCCGTAGAACGGTAACAGCGGTAACAACGGTAACATCCGCCACGGAAGAAGCCGCACGGCCCCACTGGTATTCTATCCTCTCGGGCATTCCAGGATTTCAAAAACCTCTTGCAGATATTAACGGCTGGATGGATGAGCGAGGAATCACCGAGGAGATAGCGGAGGTCGTAGCCTACGGCCTGGCCGACTGGTGGGAGCAGAAGCAACCGAAGCGGCGTAACCCGTGGCTGACGTTTGCCAATTGGTGCATAAGAGATAAAGGAGGAGGAAAACAAAATGGCCGAAAGCCTAGCCAGCATATATGGAAGAATAATGAGACCCCGCAACACTCAGGCGGATTTATCCGACCTCGTTGAGTGCACCACCTGCGGCGGCAGAAGCTGGGTTATCCTGCGCCAGGATAAGCACCCGCTGGACGGTCAATGGATACGGTGCCCTGGCTGCACAACTACAGAGGAGATTAGCGAGCGTTTGCACGTACCTATGGAGCGTATGAGCTCGACCTTTAAGAACTTCGACACCGCCACCACGGCGCCTGTAGTGACCGCAGCGGCGTCCATAATGCGCCAGTGGTCTGACACTCTCAGCCCGCCCTGGGCAGTCCTCTGCGGGCCCGTGGGCAGCGGTAAAAGCTACCTTATGTATGCCGCCGCCCTCAAATTACTTCAGCGGGGATATAGCGCCCCAGTCCATACGAGCGCCAGAATCATCGGCCACATTCAGCGAGCCATCAACTCCGACACCTGGCCAAATATGGATGAGGTCATCGTCAGTTATGCCCAGCAAACATGGCCCCTGATTATTGACGAATGGGGACTCAAGGAATCCTCCGCCGCCATGGCCTGGTGGGAGCGTATCCTGGGCCACCGCTACGAGGCAGCGCTGCCGACGGCGATTTGTACCAATGCACTCCCAGAGGATATAGAGCGCCTCTCCCTGCGGATGCGTTCTCGCATGGAGGACAAGCATATCTCTCGGCTCCTGGTTATGCACGGGGCCGAAGACTATCGAAAGAGGAAATAAATGGATTATCAATTTAGCGTCCCCGCCCTGCCGAGGGAGGAACTGAGCCCGAATTCCAGGTTTCACCGCTACGCTAAATGGACCGCTACGGCCGCAGACATCAGTGACGTTATAGGTGCATTCCTCCAGACATATCCTCGGCCTGAAAGGTTGCTGGAACGGGCCACCCTGGACATCCACGTTATTCAGCGATTCAAGCGGAAGGCCGACCTGGACAATATGACGGCCCGCTGCAAGGGGTTTATAGATGGCCTCAAAGGGCTCGTCCTGTTGGATGACTCCGCGGCCGTAGTCGGTAGCCTGACGGTCAGAATCAGCGCCGACAAGGCACTCGGCCCAGCAACAATTATCACAATAAGCGAGGTTGGAGGTTGATTGATGCCATACTGGAACAGTAACGGCAAGGTAATCGGTCATCTGGTGACAGAACGGGGCGGCCTCTGGCTGGAGAAGCGGGTTAGCCGCCAGAAGCACCAGCTGAAAGTCCCGCCCGCCTGGTGTACAGACTCCGCCCATCTGGTGCGACTCCACGAAGACGGAGCCCTCGGGATTAAGCTGGTGGATTATGACGGGAGAATCTGGTGGGGCCTCCTTACGGATTTTGACGAGCACGGGTTCAAGGTCTGGAGGAGCCACGGGAACCAGGTCGGCCTCGTATTAAAGCACTGGACGATAGACGATGGCAGCATCCAATTCCCGCTCTTCTCGAGGGAGGCCCACGCGGGCCCTCAGATGGCTGGAGGGGGCAACCTGGCCTCCCACTGAGGGGAAATACCTGTATTCAATTTGCAGTTTTACTGCATTGCTGCAATTTCAGCCACATGATAACGTGCCATGGCACGACTAGGAATGGAGCTGGATAGTTGTAGCCTGAAAATAAAGGATATTTAGGACATGAATACTACTGAACGGGCGGAAAAGGCGGCGTTCTCTATTGATGAAACCGTCATTTATATCGGAATTTGCAGGGCGAATATTTACAGACTCCTGCGGTCAAATGCTATTAGCTCATTTCGCATCGGAAAGCGCAGGCTTATATTACGGTCAGAATTAGATAGATTCATTGCCGAACACGCCGCTGGTATCTCTGAGGAGGAGACTCTTTCGCGGAGTCGGGTCGGGTAGGTATTCGCTCTTTTGCCTGAGCTCGATATGGCCGCAGTCAAACCTCAGGACCCTGGCCCCGCTCCGTAGGCTTCGGCTGACTATATAGGGATAGTCGGAGCAGGAATGGCCCGCAAACGGCTGAAGGTTCCAGTTATAGTCCATGATTGATGCCTCCCTTTACTGTACCTTTGCTCTCCTATGTTCCTGGCCACCACGGGTTCTCTGCCAGCCATTCCTTCCAATTGTCTGTGAGGCCCTCATAATATTTTTCGAACCGTGGATTATACACCTCGACCCCATCTATTCGGATTAGGGCTCTTGGGTCTAGTACCATTGCCGTTCCGTTTAACCCAGCAGCTAACTCCTTATGGGTACGCTTGCCGAACAAAGCAAATGCTACCTCGCTATGAGGGTATATAACAACCATATTTATTCCCTCTACCGTTACAAAAACGGGCCCGTCGCCGTTGCAAGATATGCTTTGCCCAGACGGATAACTGACCTCAACAAAGTGGGACAAGGGCTACTGAACCTTTATCGGCGTCTCAACCATCGAGTCCGTTGACACCCTGGTCTTGACCGTGGAATTTATCACCAAATCCGCCGTGTCTATACCATCGCCCGAACCTACCCTGGAGGTAGCGTCGAGGGTGAGGCTGCCTGCCTTGATGTGGTCAAGGTCAATATTCCCGACCGAACATTTAACATTCTGAATGGTTAGGATACCTATGCTGGCGTCGGCTGCCATCTCTATAACTACACGGTCAACCACCGACCCCTCGGAGACGAATGCACCGCTGCCCCGTGTCGAGACGATTATCTGCTCGGCGATGGTAGAGTCCAGGGTGGCGCTGTTGGTTCTACCATCAACGACGGCAGCGAGGGTCAGGGTAGCAATCTCTGCATTGGCCAAATCCATGGCGGGCGTACTAACTCCCGTCATCAACATCTCGTCAACGTAGAGCCACCCAGTGGCCCCAGTAGCCCGCCCGATGCTGAGGCAGGTCGTTAAACCGCTCCTGCCCAGGTCCATGTCTTTCAGGGTCAACTCGCTCAATCTTACTCCGCTGGCGAGGTTAATCTGGAGGGTCTGGCTGGCCCGCTGGGTTGCCATCCCTATATCCTCATCAGGGAGGTCAGCGCCTATTTCGCCGCCAGGGGTGCCCAACGAATAGGCCGCTCCAGCGGCGGGCCACTCCTTGGCCTGGGTAACGCCCGCAATGCTGAAATACATAGCGCCGCCCATCAGTAAACCGCTCACAACAAACACCCCAAGAACCACCCTGGCGAGGCTCCCTGGGACTCGGAATCCCTGTAGGGTTGGCAATTTCATCTTGACGCCAGGGGACTTAAATCTGACGCCTGGAGGAGTGGGCATTCTGAATTCCCGCTCACGGACTACTACTTTGATGTTACGAAAACGACCCAGAATTCTCTTAATCATTCTTTCTTCCCGTCACCTTCAAATATCTTGCCTAAACCAGCACTAACAGGGATTGTCAGGACTGCCAGGGCTGTCAGCAACCCCTCTATATTGTCCAGGGTATTTGCGTTGCTACTGGCAGACCAGATTATCCTCGCAGCCAGAGCCAACCAGACCATCACAACAGGGGTGAAAATTACTAATTGTATTAACTCCTTGCCTGAGAGGGTGGTCGAGTCCCTCCTCCTGGGCTTCTTGTCTTCAGGTTCATCAGGCATTATTCGGGTTCCACTATCCCCAACAAGTGCCCCAGGTTGACCCACTCGGCCTTGGAGCAACCGCTGCGGAATGCCCCTGCAACGGTATGATATGTTGACGTACTGATTTTCTGTTTACCGAACCGCCGATAGACGTCCAGCCCAAAGGAGATTATCTGCCATATTTTCATCGTTTTACTCCCGCTCTAAAACCTTAAGCCCTAATGCCAAAATGCCCGCAGCCCCACTCGTCACGACCTCTATATGGCCCATCTTGAGGCCATAAATGGATATAGCCCCCAGGGCGATAATGGCGAGGAATATCTGCGGCCGAAGTGTGGAAACCATTATAACCTCATATCATCGGAACAAGATGGTTCGCAGTTTCATAGACCCAGGTATACTCGCAGCTGCGGCCCGCCGTGCTGGCCGTGTAGGTATCATCCAGCCGAATGACCCATAGGTTGGCTCTAGACCGCACCAGAACGCCAGAGAGGCCCTGGAACATTCCTCTATGGTATCCGTAGTCGATGGCTATTTTATCGCCCGCTAACATCAATTCCAATACCTCGCTCCCTGGGTGTCGAGGGCGCTGGGTATTAGCAGGGCATCGCTCACCAGGGCGTCCAACCATGCCTTGCCCTGAACATAGGTCTGCGTGGCGGATTGAGCCCGCATACAGGAGAGGATAAAGGCGCCGATAGAAAGCCCGCCGCTGCCATCATGGACACTGATTACCCTGCTACCATAGGCCCGCAGTAGGACATCCACTATGCCCCTGATAAACCATTCGGGCGAATTGCCGTCCTCGCCGATATTGAAGGCCGCCTGGCCCACCGAGGAGCCCGTATGTCCGAACCCCCTGGAGCCATGGCAGACGATAGATAAAACAACGCTCCTCGCCTGGAGGGTGCTACTGCTACCGAAATCCGCGACGTTGCCTATAAATAGATTGGACTCAACCTGGACTAATGCCATTTCCCCTCCTCATATTAGGTCGCTCTCAATCTGGATTCGGCGGCTCAGGAGCGTCGCCAGGTCGCCAGAGGGTCTATCTGGTACAACGACCAGCGTATCAGTGATAGCGTTGTAGGTTGTTTCCAGCACATAAAATGTTCGCAGGGCATCCAGCGTCGTGGTTGAGATGGTGCCTGGGACGAAATCATCAACCCGCAAAACGTCCCCAGCCCTCAGCCAGTATTTACTCATCTCTACCCTGGCCCCGTTAATGGCGACCAGGTGCCGAGCAGCCCTGGCGCTCCAGACCTGGCCTCGGATTTCGAAGGACTCGGACTGCCTGGGGAATGCCCGTGTCGCCAGAACCGTGTCCCGCATATCATTCTCAATCGTGGAGGAGACGCCAGCGGGGACGGTAATTTTAAGCTCCCGCCTGGGGTAGAGAGCGAGGCTGTCAGTGTTGGTTGAAACCGTCCCCTCGGTGCCCGCCTTCACGGGGAGGATTGCGTTTCGGAGGTGGGTGGCGTCTTGCTCCAGCCGATAGGTCATCTCAGAGCGGCGGGTAAACCAGTCCACCGTAGCAACGGCCCTTTCGTGCCAGTGAAATATTCTATCCTCCCAGACGGCGGCATACCACGGGATTTCGCCCGTATCGGCCGTAGGGGCCAGGGTCTTAATTATATGGTTCTGCGGATAGTCCCGTGTATGAAGCTCGGTAATGCCTACTAGGTCATTTGTATTAGCATCTATTTCAGCCGTGCTGGAGCTTATATCTGGGGCTTCCGTCGGCACCATGTCCCTGATGACATCATCGGAGCCCCCATGGGTGGACGCCCAGTTTGTGGAAGTCCCGTCCTCATCGTCATAATATTGGTCACGGAGGCTTGACCAGTAACCGAACGCCTTGACATGGAGCCCCTGGAATCCAGCATTGCTGACAACGGCGCAGCGCATGACCCGCCCCTCCCATACGACAAGCGGCCCCTCCAGCACCTGCAACAAATAGAAATGATACCCAGGCAGATGCTCACGGTTGAGGGACAGCCACGCCTCCTCAAGGCTCATCGGGATTACCAGGTCACAGTCCCTGAATCCACCGTGGAGCGCCGTGGAAAATGTCAGCCGTTGATACGGTGCCGTCCACTCAGCTATGAGGTTCGTCTTGCTCGTACTATCCCAGAGGTTAACAGTAAGTGGCGAATGAGGGAATACCATCAAATCACCTGGAGATACCTGGGCACAATCCGAACCCCTACAGTCCACCCGTCAGCTATGTCAGCGGAGCCGTTGTCCGATATGGCATAAATCCGAGTCCCGCATGGATGAGCCCCTGGCGGGTTGCTCTGTTGGCAGGGTGGGTAGCTCTGGATAACGTCCGAGGTATTGAGTAACGCCAACGCCCTCTGGTCGCTCTCGGAGTCCATCAACACTACGTCGCGGCTGCTTGCCTTGGAGCCGATAATACCGAACCCTACATCCACGGGGAGGAGCATCATATAATCGACCTGGGTGTTCCCTTGAGTGCAATCGGAATTGTGCATTGCCAGCCGTATGGTGAACGGAGCCTGGGTCTGGTTGTCGGGCGTTGATTTGGCTGGTATCTGGAGGGAGCCCAATTCATAGATGCCAATCCCTCCCATGTCTACGTACTGGCTACAGGTTGAGGGTGTCTGGGTTACTCCGCCCTCCGAATAACCGACGCCCATGTGGATGTCGCTGCACGATACCGCCCCGCACTGGCCCCTGACGAGAACCCTGAAAGCTCCATTTGGCGGGGTGGCTAGTTCCTCGGTGACAACCAGGGGACTGGCCGCAGTGGTAGAGGCCGCAACGTTGGTGTTGCCTGTGCCTGCGTGGGAATTAGTACAGCCGCCCGCACAGGCCAGACCCGTGAAGCATTCGGCCTCCAGAAATACGGTGTCCAGCATTCGGCCCGCCTCTCTCGCTCCGAGGTAGATTTTAGTATGGGCCTCATTCTCATACAACTTGACCTGTAGGGCTCCAGGTACATCTCCTGGGGTGCAATAAATGTCAATATAGTTGGTGTGGCATTGGGCGTTGTCATCGAAATGGTTTCCCAGATAACGAGAGGAAACGAAGGTGCAGCTGATGGTGGAACCTTTGGCCAGGACAACACCGTCATAGTAACCAGTAATATCCTCTGAGCCTCCCGTCTGGACGCTCTGGAGCAAACGGAGTCTAACATGGTCGGTATTGGCTGGGGCTGTTTTGTTCAAAATTTGTTTGTGGACGAAATCCGAATCCGTAACCCCTCCAGCCTCGTTGAGGGCGTTGTCCGTGATGGTGGCATTGGAAGAATTCTCGAAAATGAGGTGAGCATTTAAGGCATCGGACTTACTAGCCGTTACACTGTTTTCCGTGATTTTACGCCAGTATCCCAGGGACACCACATCGCCCTCGGCAAAGGTGCCCGCTGGAGTCCGTTGGCTCCACCCTGCCGAGTTCCCGCCGTTGGTGTCGATTTTGCCCGAGGCCAATCCGAACTTGGCCAGGGTCGTGTCCCTTGTCGATGTCCCCTGGGGACACCAGTCGGCCTTCGGCGTCCCAGCGATTTCAAAGCTGGGGTCTTTGACATAGTTTTCCACCTCGATGGCCGTACCCTCGGCGAACGGTTTGCAGGTCAGGGTGAGGATACCTATGACATGGGTAGCAACGGTCAGGGCTGGGCCCTGGCTCTCTGCCCCCTGGTCGAATACCCCATCCAGAACCTGGAAGTTGTATTGTGTCCCACTGCCTCGCTTGTACTGAAGCTCCATCCTGGAGCCTGCCCCGAACTGCTCATATTCCCTGGCAAGGCGGAGCATCTTCTGGACGTTTTTGAAACTGGTTTCGAGGGATGTACTGCTCCCGTCCATGACAATCTCCATCGTCACGGTGCGGTTGCTAAAAGTCCTGGCAATCATACCCTGGCCATCACGGGAAAGGTTGGGCCCCGACATAGACCGCAGCGGTGCAGGCGGCGGGAACCGTAGTGTCCGAGTTCTGACAGTCAGGACACTGCCATCGTTGAGCGCCAGCGTAGTGGTGCCATCCGTTAATGTGACCGTAGTAGCCATCAGCCTTTATCCACCATTTTGTTCAGCGTCACTGGTAACTTTCCCTATTGCGTCTGCAACAGTTTTACCATCAAGCTCAACCTTGACAATTATTGTTTGACCCGTCCGTCTTTCCAGCTCTTGTAGACTGATTCCCAGATGTGCGGCCTGTGCCTCCCAGGACGCCAGCATGGTGGCTGCTCGTTCTTTCTCTCGCGTCTCCAGCCATGCCTTGCCCGCCTCGGTCATCTCGGCTGCGCCTGGGTCGCCTGGCTGGTGCATCAACTGAATTTGAGTCCCAAACGGTTTGAACAATCCGCCAGGGCCACCGCCGAATCCGGTCGGGTCAAGGTCGAGCCGTGGGTCATCCAGTTGCTCGGCCAGTGCCTTGAAGGACTGGGTAAGAGTGTCAACTGTGACGGCTGCCTCTTCCGCCCCTTGATTTACCCTAAATATCCCACTGCGGAAGGCATCCAGCATCTCAGGTATTGTCATCCGTTGAGCGGTGAAGTCTGCAAACGCCTCGGCCCCGCCGACAAACCCCTCGGCCAGTATTTTAACCTGCCGCAGCAAGTGGTCTTCCATCCGATTCCCAACCACGCCCATGGCTAATTCCCAGTTTCCCGTCTCACTGACCAACTTCCCCACTTCCTCTTTGAATGTCCTGGTTGGGATTAGCAGTTCCTTGAAGACGTTTGTCATATCTATATACCGCTGAACCCCAGCATCCTGGACTCCTGGGAGGAGCGTCCGTTCAAATCCAAGGGCTCCCTGTACAACGGGCATTGGTAGCCTGCGTTGAATGACTGGCGGCCGTTCCAGGAGGTCCCAGAGGTTGCCGATATTCTCGCCCGCTCTGTCAGCCTCATCCCGTAATGTCTGGAGCCAGACCGTAGTGTCATCGAGTGATACCTCGGCCACTCCCTGCATACTGGTTTCCAGGCCGTCGAATTGGGCGGCAGAATCCTCGGCCGCCTTTGCCAAACTTTCCGCCATAGTCTTGGCGAGTTTGTCCATCGCTACCTGGTTTTTCTCGGCCTGTTCGGTCATATCCATAATGGAAGTCATCGCACCCTTAATGCTCGTCGTCCAGCCCTTAACGATTTCTATCGGGTTAGTTTCGCCGCCAGTAAGTGCACCCCATAGCATTTGAAGAGCTACCGCAGTGGCTACAGCCCCCGCAGCTACTAGCCCTATATTCCAACCGAACGCTGCAATCATCCCTACAGCTGACGCTATGCTGGCCGCACTCAGTGCCCCCATTGCACCCGCTAAGGCCGTGAAGCCCGCAATGGCCGCAGGCAGCATGGAAATAGCTATAGCCAATGGCCCAAGGAAGAGCGAGAACCCTGCGGATACCATGAAGATAGTTCCACCGACTGCCAGTAATTTCGGATTAAGTTTGCCGAGGATGTCGAACATACGAGTCAACAGGATGACCGAGGGTATCAATACGGGCATAACAGCCCGCCCCAGGGCCTCCCCGAAATCTCCCCAGGTATTGGTCAGTTGTTTAAGCGGGTCACGGTTGGCCTCGGCGGCTCCGCCGAATTTCTCCAGCAACAGGTTAATCAGTCCCTGGGATGTAATGCCCTTCTCGACCACGATGCCATAACGACTGAAGAGTTCAATGTTGCCAGAGAGTCCCCGTCCTACGAGGTTGGTTGCTCCAGCGAGGTCTATCTGGAGGGCGGTGCTTAAATCTAGCAGGGCGGGCAGAGCCTTCAGGCTGGCCTCATAATCACCAGAGAGGGCGACCATCTGGCCGAGGGCCCGCATCTGTACCTCGTCGCCATAGTTCGTCTTGGCCTGGAGCGCCGCCGTTGTAGCCTCAATCTCTTTTCTAACACTGGCGAAAGCGATGCCGCCTTTTTCGATGGCATTCCCCAGAACTGCCATGGCCTTTTCCTGTTCCAGTGCGGCCTGGGCGAATTTCACAGAAGCGAATATGCCCGCCGCTCCGAACGCCGACATGGCAACCCCAGCCATCCGTATCGTTCCCGAAAACTTCTTGACGGTATCCTGAAGTCCAGTAATCGCCGTTTCGGCCTGGCGGGTGTTAGCCGTTATTTTAATTTTAACTTCGTTAGCCATTCATCCTCTTACGCCCAGCGTCCCAGTTGCTGAAGTCCATCCCGTCGTAGACCATCGACTCGTCTACAGGAGCCGAGGTCCCTGTTCCTCCCTGCTCTGTATCATACTGAAGCAGGTTGCCCATCAGTAACATTTCGTGGGCGTCCTCGTTCATAAGCGCCGAGGGGAGGCATCCGTACCGCTGGCATAACCTGTCAATTAACTGAGCCCTGGTAAACTGCCAGGGGGCGTCTCCGATTCTGGGATTAAAATGCGCCCATTGCTGGAGCTCTTTGCTAAAGGGTCGGGTACTTGTCCCAAAGCCTGCATGGTCTGGGTCATTATGGCCCTGGCGAATTCCATCGGAACTCGCTCCAGCCCGTCGGGCTGTGTAGGTATGGGAGTCCCGTCATCCTCCTCTAGGTTCCACTCTAGCAGGGCGATTTTGTTGAATACCT
>Ga0114902_1000482_pt1 | contig 21580 bp, 18 predicted proteins | sample MalvireepMed_s12_FD_87291 | JGI IMG/M metagenome (GOLD analysis project Ga0114902, IMG submission 87291) | Marine viral communities from the Global Malaspina Expedition - Malaspina viral metaG DeepMed_s12 | ecosystem: Environmental > Aquatic > Marine > Oceanic | place: Mediterranean Sea... | reverse complement strand
CGTTGCTACAGTGAAGTCCTTGGTCGAAAAATCGGTGTCCCGCCCAAACTCACTGAGTTCTATAGTCAGTGTCCCTGCCTTGACCCTGTTGACAAGACACGGACCACCCTTGGTCCATATATTACTTAGTGTTAGCTTATCTACCTTCCCGTTGACCGAAGAGTTAGGTGCTTCAATTTTTATCTGGTCGTAGTAGCCGCCTTTCGTTATCATCGAGTCTGCCCTGTTTCCGCCTGAAATGGCACGTCTGCGTGGAACCCCAGGTGAAGGACTGAGTGACTGCCCACTGCTGGAATTTCCAATGATCCTCAGAATATTCGCTTCACTGTTCTGTATAATGAACTGATCACAACGCCATCTATCGATGGTTAAACTCCCAACTTCAAGATATGTAGCTGAAGAGGTTGATCCTCCAATCATAACTGGATGCGATTCTCCTGACGGTAGTGTAGACCCAGAATATGCCGTTCCTACCGTTACATCGGATATTGAAATCTCTCCAACTGGAGTAGTACCAAGCTGTATCTTGAGGGTGTTGTCTTTATCACTGTACGTTACGGGGAAATCTGAAGGGGCAGTATAGATCCCGTGATCTCCTGCACTAAAGCTGGGTTCTGATAGTATAGTCTCATTGACTACTACACCTGTACCCACTGTTGATCCTGCAAAGAGCAGACCTGCTGCCATCTGGGGAGAAAAGCCCATCATCCTGAGAAAACTGTAAGGGCTTTTAAGTATGTTAAATGTGGTACGCCATTTCTGGCTCTCACTCTGTAGGTATTCTACCTTGGCAAGTAACCAGTTTCTCCATACAGTTACACGCCTGTACATTCTCATCGGAGTTCTGATAACAGCCATCGGTGTGGCAATGATGCCCCTGATGACTACCATGAATCCCCTGCCTATAGCTCTGGCTAACCATCGAACACCCTTATAGAGCATCCTGAATGGGTAGAAAAGAATAAAGAATAGTAGCCTTATGGTGTACACCATAACATAAGGGATTGCTCTCAGCTTGTTTCTCATAATACCCTCTAGCTTTCCAATGCTGTGACTTTCGTTTCAAGTGTTTCAATCCTAGCCATAGCTTCTTGTAAGGCTTTGGTAGCCTTCATAAAGAGAATAGAATATTTGATTCCTTTGACCGTTGCTCCTGCAACTTTGAAATCATCGTGTACCAACCCATCAGTCTCTGCATCAGCAGCATACTCTTTGACTAGGTTTGGTGAGGTTGTTTCTAGCTCTTGAGCAATTAAACCCATATGCACTGGTGCAGACCCTTCTCCATATTTGGCAACATCATCTTTCTTCTTGAAGTTCTTAAACACTAAAGCCTTTATATCAGTCCACTGACTATTCGCATTTACAATATTCTGTTTGATTCTTGAATCAGATAAAGCTGAGAACGTCCCATCATGATTCTGTACATCACCATCAGAAAATATTTTCAGCCTGTGGGTTGGACCAGAATCAGTACATTGCAAGAACAAATTTGTATTATCGTCCGAGGCATCATTAGTATGTCTTATCCTTAAACCATAGGCATCAGCATTAGTATTATCCAAAGATGCGAGCCAATCGCCAGCTTTGTCGACGCTTACGTGCAGAGGATAGCCTGGGTCAGTTCCTACACCTAATTCACCGTCGAATATTAAGTTGGCTTCACCGTTTAAAGCCGTAGAAGAACTAAATGTAGCAATTCTATTATCAGCACCATTAGCCACCGCTGAAACCGCACCACTTCCACCACTTGCATCTTCCCATGATATATCCGTGCCGTCATGTGTTAATACTTGGTCTGCATCTCCCACTGCCAGTGCAGCAGGGTCTCCGCTTGCATCTCCATATATGATCTTGCCTCTGGCAAGCCCTGCCATCTTTGCCAGTGTTACCTGATTGTCTGCAATGTGTGCAGTGTCTATAGAACCGTTAGCATAATGCTCACTGTCTATTTGGTCATCTGCGATATGTGCATTGTCTATTGATCCATCCGTGTAGTGTTCACTGTTGATAGCATCGTCAGCTATCTTTGCACCAGTTACTGCATCAGCAGCAAGGTGTGCAGTATCTATTGATCCGTCTGTATAATGCTCAGAATCAATCGCATCATCTGCAATCTTAGCCCCGGTGATAGCGTCAGCAGCTATGTAGCCACTCGCTATAGCAGTGCCGTTCCAAGTACCAGCAGCGATAGTTCCTGAGTTAGCTATTCCTGCTGAGAATGTAGTGGCTTTCGCTACAGTAATAGCTTCAGAACTATTCGTCGTAACAAATGTTATATAGGCATTATTAGCTTCTTCTATAATAAGTGCACTGGCTTGGTTGTCCGGTATCTTGATAGAGTTCTCGCCAGCATTGGTGAACTGCAATGCTCCGTCAGCTCCACCAGACAGGGTCAAGTCTCCAGATATATCTGCTGTACCATCTATATCCAGATTAGCTGCTAGTTGTAATCCTGTTGAGTCAGTAATAACACCATCAGTTATTACAGTATCCCCTATAGTGAAGTCTGTTGAAGCGTCTATTGTTGTGCCTACTATAGCTGTAAATGTCCCGGCAGCAGCACTATTTGCACCAATAACCGTACCGTCAATAGCACCACCATCTATGTTCACAGCATCAAGAGCAGCACTCTCTATGAAGTTTGCCCTTGTCATCTTTCTTAACGTCCCACCAGCACCATCATCTATGACAACAAGGTCTGCATCAGCAATAGTAGTTGATGCAGTCATATTCTGTATGTCTAATGTTATGACACCACTGGAATCAGATAGTCCTGTACTGGTTACCGTACCTGCGTTAACACCAGCCAGATAAGTGGTTAGAGTATCTAAGCCAACTTTCTTAACCGTACCACCATCAGAATATAGAAGCTCATCAGCAGCAGCCAGACCAGACGATATCTCTGTCTGACTGGATATAACTGTATTGTCCAGGGTAAATGCACCATTGTTAGCGAGGTCTATCACCCCACTTGGAACAACGGGATTGTAATTAGTACCATCAGCTACCAGTATCGCAGTAGATGTATTGGTTCCCATAGTGAGGTCATCACCAGATATGGTTAAGTCCCCACCAACTGTAAGATTACCACCAAGTGCAACAACTGACGCTGCTGCATTAGCTCCGTTTGTAATCGTTACATAGTCTATGATCGTAGCAGCAACAGCCTTGTCAGACCCTATGGTAAGAGTATCGGAAGTAGTTGCCTGTATCCTCCATGCGTCACCAGCATCATCTGCCCTGTCTGCAAATAAGTACAGGGGAGCTGCTGCTGAAGCAACACCTCTGATTTTCAGGTATGAAGTATCCACACCCTTTAAGGCTATCTCATCAGCCCACATCATCTTGCGGATACTGGAGCCTGATGTCTGCTTTACATCATACGTGGTATCAAGGCTTGTTTCTGTAAATGTCCAGAATCCGCTACTGTTAGTGGTAGTGCTGTCTTCCTGAGTGGTTGTGCCTGTCTCAAGAATAGCTACCGTAGCCCCGTTTACCGGATCACCGTCATCCTGAAATATAGATCCACTTACGTTAATATCAGTTATTGCCATTATTTACTCCCACGCATGTTCCCTGAACTGTAATGCCTCTCCGATTACCCAGTCCGGGTCCTGTATTAGCTTATCATGGTCCAGTAATATCATCATAATACCCTGACCTGCAAGCTGGCTCTTGGCCATTATATCAGTACCCCTTGTCTCTATCCCCCTTGGGTGAGTAGAAAGACTTTCCTTAATATGTAGTGCAAGTCCTCTTGGGTTGTTGAATACAAAGTCTGCTTCTATATCCAGGCCAAGCCTGCGACCCTGGGTTCTGGGGATAAACGAAAAGTCCCTGTGAGGTTCCTTGCCCTGACGTGTTATAGCTTCATACGCCACGTATGAGGCAGGACTACCCTGCCATCCCTGTGGTGTATCCTGCTTGGTAGTCATCTGTCATCCCTCCAGTACCACGGCCCAGCATACCTTGTCACCATTGGTAGCTACATCCACGTAGATACTGCTGAACTCCACTGACCCACCGTATTTTCTGTAGTCGAGCTCTATCTCGTTGCCTGCTGACAGCTCGTATCCGTTGGTAGCAGAGATATCACTATCACCCAGATAAGCAATACCTGAATTAGCTGCCAGAGCTTTAGCCTTGATCCACAGCACACGATGAGCAGTATTGGATATCTGCTGTTCTGAACCAGCCGTACTGACTGTAGTTGTGCCAAATTTATGTATCATGGTTCCACCAGATTAATAGTGCTTATTCCCCTCTCGTCTGTACCTGTATACTCCATCCCGGTGGCTGATGCCACATCGACATGGTAGTTCCGGGTACCCCCACTGTCATCTCTGAATGTAAATTCCACAAGGGTAGTAGACTCTATGGCTGACAGTAATGCAGCCCTTAGATCCTTTGGAGACTTGCCCTTATACTCTTTATTGATATCTACCTGTACCTGATGACCCCACTTTGAGGGCAGCTTCTTACGCCATTCCAGCGTAGTGCTTACCACGTCAGGAGTCAGCTTGGTATAGTTAACCGTGCCTGTGTTGGTGGTTCTGGCAAGTGACAGCTTGAACTTTATAGCCCTGAATGCAGTACCTGCTGATGATCCAAATGTATAGCTTGTAATACCATCACTCGTAATTGTTCCAAGAGAGGTGTAACTCTCTGCATAATCGGTAGCATACTCAACTGCCACCGTCTCTGTTGACGATGCGTCCTGTACCTCTACCCTTAGCTTTAATGCCAGCTTGTCTACCTCTGCCTGACCTGCATTAAACCATGGTGTCTCATGTACACCTGATGCAGCGAACTCAAAATCACTCACGAATGAGGGATTTATGATGTCGCTGGGTATCTTCATAAACTTTATCTCACCGTTAAATCCCCACCACATACGGTACTCATCATACGCATCACTTACGGTAAGTGACTGTAAACTTCTGCCTGCACTGGATGCTGTCCACTTGGCCTCCCATCCCATATCATCATATCCAAGGATCGTGGAGTATCCCGTGTCATCATCTATAACCATCGATCCGTGGTGGCTCTGCCACTGGTACGGTATTGAGTCACCGGATGTAATATTAGGTGCAGTTGATGCGTCAAGCCCTGCAAACAGCTCGTTATGAGAGCCTGTCATAAACTTGATAGTTCCCCTCTGGTTGGTGGGAACACCGTCATCCCTGTCTGGTCCTGTTACAGCCAGAACAGCACCTCCAGCCTGGTTAATATACTTGTAAACACCCAGTCCTGCTGGCATATATATACTGTCACGCCACCTGATAGTACCTTTACCTGCATGTGGGTGGTTTGGAATAGTCAGCTCTGTCTGGATAAACTTTGAGTTAGCCGAATCATGGGCAAACAGACCCTTCTTTGTAGAAGCGTATAGTATAGGCTCTCCTCCTGCATCACGGGCTACGAAAAGCCCTGTTACAGACCCGGCAGGAAGGGGCAGCTTGGCATCATTTACTTCTGTGCCTGCAACTATGGAGTACCATAGCTGTCCTGCATAGCTGATGCCCCACAGCCTGTCATCCCATGCAGCAACATACTGGCTGTCTGTAGCATCTTCTGTCCATGTTGATCCATCAAACCTTGTGTATCCAGACCCGTTGGCATCATAGTGTGCAAATATTAGAAATGTCTCTCCTGCCAGAGTTCTCCATGTTACCGTATCAGTAACCTGATCGCTTGGTGTAGCGAGTGCAGAACCCCAGACATCAGAGGCATTGTTGTACTTATATATCTTGGCATCCTCAGAGGTGGAACCGTTCCATGCTACATATATCTCACTGGCAAGCTCACCTATTGCCCCTATAGAGGGGTCTGTAAGGCTCGTAGAGGTCTTATTTGCATTGGCATCATTGTCCAGCCCCGGAAGTATTAAATGATTCTTGTACCGTAACTGGCAGGTAGACCACCATGCACGGTTCACATCACCCCCGGTCTCCATACGGTTTATACCAATACCACCACGCCAGTCAGACCATGCAATAACAGATGTTCTGGCCTGAGAGTCCTTGGTCGTATCGCCTATGACAACCTTGGCCGGGTAGATAGATGACAGTACGCTCTGAACAGGTCTTGCTATAGGGTAATATACCCCATTCAGGCTAATCTCATTTGGAGCCTCAACCTTTGCTGCCATTTATTCCACCAGACGTACATTAGTCAGTAGCGGAAAAGCCCTCCGTGCAGAGGAAGAAAGTCCCATCCAGAATCCTGCCATATTATTCTTGTTGTCGGGATCTGTCTGGGGACCTCCTGATGCCGATGCAAATGCAAGGGCTGTCGCACGGGCTATTATGTACTGCTCGTCTATCTCAGATGTATCTGAATCAGATGTAAGCAGGGCTGGCTTGTCACCACCTACTAACTTTAAAAGATTATATCGTGCTACGCCATGGGCATAGTCATCTAAGACTATGTCCTTGGCTTCCTTGTCTATTTTCCACAGGTTTCTGGGCATCTTTACCCACTGTGCAGAATCATTACTTACTGCGGATATGTCATCAAGCCATACGGTACATGCTCCCAGATCTGAATCAAGCTCCAGACCCACGGATATGATGGCACTGCACAGCTCAGGATTGTCTATCTTGTCCCTTACAAATGTCCATGTATCAGCACTAAGTGCAGGTATTGATACGGACTCGACAGGAGATGCACAGTTGGCAGTATCATCAAGATGAACCTTTAAGTTCCCGGCAGACGTAGCCACCGTGGACTTAACCCAGAACTCAACATAGTCATACCCTGATATGTCCTTGCTTGTTATGGAGTCGGTTGCCAGATCACCTGCTGAAGCACCTGCTGCAATGGTGAACCTGCATGACTGCGTACCCTGCTTCTTGTCCTTTGTATCCAGTGCTACTGTAAAATCACTGTCTACAGATTCATCAAAGACTGATGCACAGGCATGTAGCCGTGTGAAGTCAACCTTGTCCCTGTAATAAACATCCTGGATCATCGAAATACCTGACGGTATATCAAGCCTTAGTGACTTGCCGTCAGTATGAAGATCCAGCTTTTCTACGGGATCATAAGCATGTCCTGTAGCATCTATGATTGCCTGATTTATAAACTCGCCTACACGGGCCGGGGAGTATATATCATCCCATAACTCATACGTGTCGCTTGTAGCGGAACTTGCGTCTACAGCAGGAGACAGTGTTAGTGTTGTACTGCTGGACGTGTAGTCAGATACACGGGTGGTCTGTCCGCTGTTACCACTCGCATCATTAAATATTACCCACTTGCCATTATGGTTGTCATCAGCACCAATTAAGGTGTTATCCACAATGGTTGTTGTACTTCCATTGCCACTGGCAGAGGATACATATACAGCCCCAAGGTTATATCCTACAGACTGCCGTAGCTGTGCCCTTGTGCGACCCTGCACTATAGCCATAGCTACCTCTCACTAATATTTTTTCTTGCTTGCCATCTTTTTGCCAGTCTTCTTGGCATACTTCTTGGCAGCAGCTTTACCCTTACTTGAGTACGGAAATTTTTTCTTCCCTACTTTTGGCATTATCTTCACCTGTATCGTCTGATTTACCCTCAAGTTCCTCTATCTTACCATCTTTTTCAGATACTATACGAGACAGTGTAGTTACCTGGAGTTCAAGGTTAGTTATAGTATTAACCTTTAGTCTCAGTAATGTAGCTAAATCCTGCTCAGATATCTTTACTTCATTATCACTGACCATCTCATCTCCTTATCTTAAACCTTTATAGTTGATTTTATTATTAGAACTATCCTTACGTCTATCCCTCTTGACACGAATATCATTAAGGATCTTACCTATTTCCTTCCTCTGGGCACGGGTGGGAGCAGGCTTGTTATGCTTTAGCCGAACATCAATCAGCCAGCTTTCAAACGCATTGCCTACCATCTCTTCTACCTGTGCCTTTGAAGTATCCCTGTCTACCAGTACCCTGAAGTTATGCTTCCGGTTTGTAACCTCGTCATGAACCTTGAACCGGTACTCGTAGATAGTCTCTGCTGTTTCAGCATTATAGCCCACAGGGGATACCCCTGTATGGGTAACCCCCTGTGGAGTCCATAACTCAGCTACTTCTGGTGAAGGAATAGCTACCATTTATGCCCTGATATTTAACATACACCACTGGTTATCTGAATCAACCGCTGGTATACCCATGGCAACACCGATATTAGTTAAGTCTGATTCATCTGAATAGTCAGTTCGTTCTGCTTCTCCAGATTCTCCAGAGGCCTGAGATACTGCTATCCCATCGCCAACAATACCTACCTGTGCTCCCAGTCTTACAGAAGCTGGCCCTGATGTCTGTATCCAGCAGAAGTAATCTGCTGTTACGGGCATACAGGTTACGCCAATAACTCCAGTAGTCATGGTGCCGTCACCGTCAATAATCTTTATGTCCTTGTAAGGACTGTACATAAGCCCAAAAAGTGAGCTTGTAGTCAATGCAGTTGCAACACCATCTTCATCATCAATGGTTATAGAAAGACCTGTTGCACTGGATACAGCCGTGTTGGACTTAACCTTGTAGGTTTCACCCTGACCCGGACCATCGTTAAAGTAAACGTATCCGTCCTTGTACTGGTCTTTTGTTACCGTTAGAGATGTACCACTTGTGAACGAGGTTGCCCCTGCTGAAGTAGCAGTAGCTGCCAAGTCCATATCGTGTGCTCCAACAGCAGCTATGCCATCTACCAGGTAACCACCATGATCGATAGCGGTGCCACTGTTCTCTGCATAGTAGAATACTCTACCGTCAGATGTAACACCCCTGGTGCCAAGTTTATGCTTCTGGCTAGAAGTCTCGTCTTTTTCCATTCCCTGTTTCAGTTGTACTGTCGTAGGAAAAGCCATATTAAAACCTCCTTTAAGGTTCTATAACAGGTTCTAAGCCCTGCGATCAGTCGATATTATTTTCCCACATAGCCTCGTCTGATCTTTACAGCTATGCTTCGCTTGTATGCGTCTTCCCGTGAACACGCAGTTTTGATATAGCACCTGCCTTAGTTAGTGCAGATACACTCTCTCCGCAGTCCTGACATATTACTGACTCCTCCTCGACTTCACCGTCTTTGGATTCAGTCTTCACTTCTGCCTGAGCATTGTATATCGCACACCATCTGCACTCACAATTATCAGCAGGAGGATATGGCAACATACCCAGCCTTGCCTTTGTAAGTACATAGTCAGGACTACCGGGAAGGTTTTCGACCTTTGACCCGGCAGGCTTGACTACATCACCCTGTTCGTTGAGTTTAGGAGCATGAAGATACAGGGTAGTTTTGGGTTGCCATTCATCGACATATTCCCAAGCATATCCCTGCCCCACAAGCTCTTTACGGAGATCTGTACGCTCCTTGGTTGTCAACGCCATTGTTATACCTTCCTTCTATTAGCTGGTTGCAGGAGTGCCTGCATCAAGTGTAAGAGCTGCACCCTTGGAATCATCAAGCTCAAAGACTCCGTAATCGGAAGTCATTACAAGCTCTGTGGCTCTGAGTGAAGCATCTCTCTGACGCTCTGTTCTTGTCTCTACTGACTTAAGCACTGCAAGAGCAGACTTGTCAGCAATAACACCAACTGCATCATCACTGCTGTCGATAGTTATATTTCCATCTTCAAATATTGGAACTCCGTTAAGAGGTCTTAGACCACTAAAGAAGTCTCCAAGCAGGTCCTCTGTCCATCCCTTTGGAACAGGATAGGTAGTAGATGCCGTTACTGCTGTATTGGCAACATCCCATACTGCGAATGGATGGTGGTTTATGTAAACCTGTGAACCGAACCTATTACCCTTTGCATATGCTACTACAGCAGATACGTTTGCCAGACTCATTGTCCTGGCAGCAGCTCCGAGTTCTGTTGAGAACCCTGAGTAAAGAGCTGTAACATCGGTGTCCTTCTTTCGTGCCATACCGTCACCAAGCTGTCTGCCGACAATGCTCATAACATTCTCAGAAGATTGCCTGACTAACTTATCGGTAAGGATTATCTTGGCTCCAACTTCGGATGCCGTAAGGTCAACCGTAGTCATTCCAATCTCTTCCTCATCAATAATATCCTGACCGTCTACAAGATCCGTCATACTCATCTGTCCCACTTTAGGAACTGTCACCTGCTTTGACCCCTTGGGTAAAGTAAATGTCTCAATCAATGCCATCGCAGGAGCGTTATGCTCCTCCGTGTATCGACTGGATGCGATGATAATTTTCTGTGCATTCTCTAAATTACCTGTTGTCGCTGTCTGTGCCATGTTAAGCCTCCTTTGCTTTTTATCCTAGCCCAGTTGCTCTCCTAGCTGCGGATACAGCATTAGGAGACCTATCGCCTGCATTATACCTGTCAAGCCAGCCTGCGTCATTAGAAGCAACACTTGGCTCCCCCTGGGAGTTGTCGAATTGCTGTGACGGAACCTGTGCCTGTCTTAATCTTGAGAGTTCATCATCACGCTCCCGGTCTATAGCAAGTTTCTTTGCTGCACTCTCCATAGACTGGGGATCTTCATGTTTTCTAAGTTCGGCCAGATCATCTATGCCAAGCTTATATTTCTTGACCAGATGCTCAGAAGCAAGTGTCTTGCCCTGTAAGTGTTGACCGTATGCATCAGCCTGTTGCATAAGTACCTGTTGCTGTTGCTGGGTCTGCATATATTGTTCAGCAGCTTGCTGTGCATGTTCAGGAAGGAATCCCTGATTCTCAAGTTGCTGTCTGTAAGAATCTGTCTGATTCTGCAAAGCAGCTCTTGTCTGTACTTCCTGATACTGCCTTGCCTCTTCCTGCATTCTCTGTATCTGTTCAGGAGAATACTGCGTCTGGGACTGCTGTGGAGCAGACTCAGGAGCAGGAGGTTGTTCTGGTGCAGGTGCCTGCTCTGTTGCAGGAGGCTGTTCTGCTACAGGTGCAACAGGTGTCTCTGTCTGAGGAGCTTCCTCAGTACTCGTTTCATTTATAGGAAGCTGTGTCTCTTCCTGGTTATTAAGCCTGTCAATCTCACCAAGTATAGGGTTTTCCGCAGGTGGAGCAATATCTCCCCCACTCTCTACGGGAGTTGGTTCTCTAACTGGTTCTGTTGTCATATCTGTTTCCTTTCATCTCCTTTTGGTTATTTTGATATAATATCGTGTTTGGTGTCAAGTTATTACCATGGTCTCCGTATACCTACCGTGCTTCCTCCACCTCCAATAAGAGGCTTGAATACAGTGGAAGGTGATAAAGTCTCTACTACTGGCTTACTGGTATATCCATACTTGTAAAGAAGACCGTCCAGATCAGGATTGGTAAGGCGTTTCATCTGTCTCTCAAAACTTACCTGTCCTATTACTTTTGTTTTCAGAACCGGGTTACTATCAAGATACTCTTTAGCATCTAAATCATTTATATCCTGTAACCTTTTATATTCTTTTAGCTGGTCTTTTACACCATGCCTGATAGCAAGCTCTTCATCTACATTCCAGTACCCTATCTTAGATATCACATCCATATCTTCTCTGCGTTGTTTTTCTTCATCAGGAAGGTATTTACTCTTCCTGTTGGAATCAACAATATCTGTAACAAATTTATCTCCATATGTATTTCTCAGGAACTCTTCTCTCCTGTTCCGCTCATCCCAGTTAAATTCCCCACCTTCTTTCTCAAGAGATATATACTTTCTATTTGGAAATGCCTCTTTAAAAGTATCTCTGTCATCACTGTATAAAAGATTGTAATATACCTCTTCTGCACGTCTGAATGGAGACTCAGACTTGCTCTTTCTAAAAGCACCCTGCTGCACAGCTTTATCATATATTTTATTTGATTCTTCAGCATACCCGGATAGAATATTATTATCTCTAAGCCAGAGCCTGTAATGCTTCATAGGCTGTTGAGGATTTCTTGATATGGAAATTCCTATCATTTTTTCAAGCTCTTCCTGCTGTGTTCCCTTTAATTCTTCTCTCTCCTCATAATAGTTATATCTTGCCATATTAAATTTCTTCAGAGACCCTTTGTAATTCTTATTAGCCTGATCAAAACCAGGATGACTCTCTAGCTGCTTGCGTAGAAATGGAGGAAGTTCCCAGTACTCCTCGATATTTTTCTGGAGATCTGCTTGAGGTACTGCAAAAGCACCCTCGGAAGGAAACTTATACTCTCTTTCTTCTGCCAGCTCTGCAACTGTCATATCTCCTAAAGGTATTTCAGATCCGGGTAATTTAAAAGATTGTAAGAATTCTCTACCTATTTCTGTTCTTTTTTCACTTGCAGATTCAGGTATGGTCCGGCCACCAAGAAATTCTACCCCTCCTACAACAACAGCACCTCCCAGTCTTCCCCAGTCTGGTATGCTAAGATCTCCTGCATCATCATATGCAGCAGCTTCTATAAATGCCTGTACAGGAAATGGTAAATTCCTTTTTATACCTTCTTCAAAAAACCCGGCTGGATTATCTATGATACTAAATTCACCCCCAACATAATCCTGCTCATCAATGGTATCTATAAGTGTTCCAGTAACTATAGGAGCCTTGCTTCTAAAGCCCATTACTAATGGATTACGCAGTATCTTATTACTTGTACTAGGATCTTCCATAGATCTACGCCACTCTTCTTCACTGAACAAAGATGTAATTAGACGTGCCATAGCTCTGAATCCACCACCTACACCGATATACTGGTTACCTACTTTTACAGAAAGGAATTTAGCACCCTTCCTGGGATTTAAAGAGTCCTCTATATCTTGAGCTATCTGTGTTCTTGATTTACCTCTGGCTGTCCCGGAAAGACCATTCAGTCCTGCAACTATTAGTATTGCACCAAATGCCATCTTGCCAAGAGTTCTTCGTGTAAAGTCTGCTGTCATACCAGTACCAAGTGCATGTCCTACTACTCCGTATACTGCACGAGTGTACCTGGGAGCAAAGAATAAAATACCATTCTCTACCTGTCTCTGTGTAGCAGATATGCCAAGAGCCTTTGTGTTCGTGCCTCCAAGTAATGAGTCTGCCTGCCTGGCAGCCTGAAAAAGCTGATCGTCTATCTCTTTAGTAGTATATTGAAGTCCTGTTTTAGGATTTATACCTGTTTTGCCAGCCTTTATGAAATCAGACATGGCCTCATACATATGTAGCCTGCCTAAACCCATGTAAGCCTGGAACCCTTTCTGGAATCTTTCTGCTAAAGTTCTTACCACAGGTATCTTAGATAATCCTCTTTGAAATGGTCCCGGCTTTGCTATAGCATCAAGATATTCAACTAGTGCATTAACATCCATTCCATGACTCGATGCATCATTCAGAATTTTTTTATACTTAGGAGAGTTAAGCATCTTATTATAATTATCGGGCTTAAATATTTCTCCTACAGCCCCTTTCGTTGCCTGTGCCCACCTGGTAGGACTTGTTGCAAGAAGTGTTAATCCCTGTATCATGAACTGCCCGGTATCAAATAGACCAGTAACTATAAACTTGGGAACTGCTGCAACCATCTCAACAGGTCTAAGGAAACCCTTGGGCATACCAAGTGGACCGGAAAGTTCTTTAATAGCTTCTGGCTCTAATACAATCTGTTCATCCAGCCCTCTCTTCTGCTGCCATTCAGGAATGAATGGTCTGCCTTTTACTTCTGTAGGGTCTTTACCGATACCCTTTTTAATCCATCTTTTTATAAATATCTGGTCTCTTATCATCTTGTCGAGTGCACCAGAATAAAGAGAAAGAATTGCCTGTGGGCTAGTGTTGTAATTAACCCCCTTTTCAATTCCTTCTTCTATATTTGTAAAAAGCCTGTTATATTCCGGGGTCTGTTTAGCACCAATTTTTTCTCCACTTGGCTTTGCAAAATTTAACTTGTCATCCTTAATTGTGAATCTAGGCCAGTAATATTCTCTATTAGCCTTATCTACTATCAGCTTCTTTCCAGATACTGCCTGATAGTTTTCTGCAAGCTGTTTTGTAAGTTGATGTGCATCTTTAATCCACTGATACTCCCTAGGAGTAATACGATTGATATACTCCCCAGGATTTTCCATAACTTCATCAAACATCTTTGCACTGCCATCTGTCAGACTAAGCATACCTGTTTCATCAATATCAAATATATCCTCACCAAATCTGGCTAACCGCCCGGAGGATTTTCCGTCTTGTAAAGCCTGGAAGAGCCTGTAGCCAACTCCTTCTATATCTGCTGTTCTTGCTATCTCACTTCTGTCTACAGGCTTAAACCCGAACTTAATATCTTTTGTACGCCCTGAAACAACAGTACGACCAAATATTCTTCCTGCCCCCGGAAGCCCGGCTAAAATATTTCCAACTCTACCAGGAGTAGTTGTAACTGCACCAAGCAAATCATCAACAGACTGCTCATTAAAGAACTTTTGTTCACTCAATAATTCCGGGTCTTTGACAGATACATCTTCCCAGATGTTTCTTATATCATCGATATCTTCTTTGTACCTGACCACTGGAGGAGGTTGAGCAAACCTGCCAGTAAAAACAGGTATTTCTGGAACATCGACTTTAGGTAACGGCTCAGGTTTAAACGGACTGAGAGGTAAATCTTTACCAAGGTGATAATTAATATAAGCAGCATCTTCTTCAGCAAGTTCTTTCACTGCCCTGGTTTTAGGATCAAACCTATCCATGAAAATAGTTTCTACCCTGTCATGAATCTCTTTTTCTTTTGCAGCTAGAAGAGATTTAGCATTTTTTTGTCCCCTGATATCTTCAAGGTCAGGAGAATTGGTAGTTATATCACTTTTTATCTGATCAATATCTCCCCTAAAAGGTCCGGTTTTCTTTGCTTGCTCAGGTAACTGTTTAGCTACCTGTTTAGTTACCTGTTTAGTAGCAGCCAGTGCTGGTTTAGCTAATGCTTTTGTTACTCCACCTGCAAAACCAATACCGGGTATTAACTCTTCTGGAGATGTAGCTACATCAGCAACTGTTGACTGTAATCCACTTATTTCTCCCAGTTTACGAGTTTCTCTCAACGCCTGATCATAAGCCATAAAGGGTCCGATACCCTGATCTCTAAGCTCTTTAGCTCTGGCTTTTACTGCTTCACTTCCAGGTCCCTCAAGACCATGAGCTGCAAACCATCCTGTAGCAGGTCCTCTAACCTCATCACTAACCTGAAACATTTCTGGAAGACCCGTAGGTTCTAATAATCTACGTGCTAAATATAGAGCTTTAAGTTCATCAGGTCCTCTAGGCTCAGGTTCAGCCTGCGATCCTCTTACAAGCTCTGTAGTAGCAGGTCCAATTACTGGAGATGCTATCCCTGCAAACTTCCTAAAGCCCTCTCCAAGAGTTTCAAACCTCTGACCCCAGTCAACAGGTTTAGGTAGTTCAGTTTTTACAGTGGGATCATATTCTTGTTCTGGTTTGGTCCAGCCCCTCATTGTCTGCCAGGCTGACTGAGCCTTACCTGCCAAGCCATCTCTACGAGTAGTATCAGGTTGCTGTTGTGGTACAGGAGCAGGTACTTGATCTGGGGTAGGCGTAGGTGTTTCGGATAGCCTGCGGACATGCGAGACTATATTTGTAGGGATAGTACCAGACTCTCCCCACGGACTATCACCATACTGCTTGAGTTCAGGAAATCTTATTAATGTCCTGTTCCATGCTTCTTTTAGCTTTTTTAATCTTTCTTCATTCGGATCAGGCATTAGTACATATAACGGGCAGACGGAGCAAACCTTGATGAACTCCTACCACCCGGCCTCATTGATGGTCCAAGGGCAGTATACCTCTGTGTCCACGGATACTGTTCAAGGTAATCAGTAAAGGACATAGAAGGTTCCTGTCCTGCTCTTAATGATCTTCCTACCTGGCCTAGGTACTGGTTCCTTACATTGCCGAACTGACCTGACCAGTACTGTTGGGACATTGGAGAGTATCCACCGCCCCATGGTGAGCCAGCACTAGCACCACTCCCAAATGGAGCAGCACTGTAATATGCTGCTTCAGGAGATTCCTGTAATATATAATCTGTCCAAAGATTTTCTTCAGGCATATCTAATATCCCTTACTGGGCTGGTGGAGTAACTGGAGTCCTAAAAGGCTCACTCACTAAATCTGGTCTTTCTCTTGTAATATATCCTAGCCAGTCAGCACCTGTTGCACCTGGGCTTCCTGAAAGATAGTCTTGCTGTGCCCTGTCCATGCCTCTCTGCCTTAAGCCACCATATATACTTCCTGCTCTTGGGTCATAGGTAGCCATCTGGGTAAGTGCCCTGACATTATCAGCATCCTGTAGCATGTCGGCCCAACGATCATATGTTCCTCCGGCACCTGCCCAAGGAGTAGCATTAATCCCCATACTCCTTGCAACACCCATCATGTCTGCCCAGTTTTGAGTTCTTTCTGCATCTAATGGTTGACCCATCAGACCAAATCTTCCCGGAGCTGCACCTGCACCATAACTAGCTTCTGGACCTCTTAACCACTGTGCAAAAGATTGTTGCGTACCTGTTGCATCAGGGTTATATCCCATTAAATATTGTCCGAGCAAAGGTTGCTGTGCTCTTGATATAGCCTGCCTTGCCCATGGATTATCTGCATAACGAGGAGCAATATCCCTCATTGCAAGCCCGTACTGCTGTGCAGCACCAAGCTGAGGAACTATGTTACCTGCAAGAACTCCCTGGGCACCCGTCATTCCAGCAGTTGCTGGACCTACAGTTCCATCATCTACATACGAAAAAGTTGTCGGGTCCCATACTAGTGCCATAATAATCTCCTTGAATTTTGAATTAGTTTAACAGATTTATAAAAATTATCCTATCATCCCCTGCCAGTCAGGTGGTGTAACTGCTGTATGTTGTCTAGTGTACGGATCAACTATTCCTGTCATACCCGTATCACCTATAACTGTTCGTGCCAATGGATCAGAAGACCATGAAGGAGGAGGTGGTGGACCTCTATGACCTCTCATTAGCAATTGCATCATTGCACCTAAATGAGGGGGATATCCTGCAAGAGGGTCGGATGGCCCTGATGGTGGTGGTTCCCATGGGGTATATTCTGACATTCGGGCTGCTACTACATTAGGATTTATATTTGTGCGTGCATTCGGACCTAGGAAATTTGTAGCTCCCATAGAAATATTAGAATTAGTAACCTCTTTAGCAAGATCAGCCGATGCCTTATCGTTCTTTATTTGATCGTATATAATATCGCCACTACCTGCACTATTTAGTGCTCCTTGGATAGTAGCTTCCTCTTTTGCTTTTGTTATTTTATCTCTAGTTTTTATCTGTTCTTGATTTAAACCTTCAGTAGGTTTAGGGAAAGGATCGGTCTTTACGACAGGAGTCGTTACAACAGGAGTCTTTTTACCAGTTATATCTGTGATTGGATTTTTATTATATGTAACAGGAATATCCTGTTTAGTTGATGATACCTTTGTATCCCACGGACTTCCTTCTATTCGTGACAGCCATTTAGCAAGACCAACCATTTCTCCCGGTGATGCAAAAGTCATCTCATAATCATATCGCTTCATCAGTCTCTGGAATCCTTTTTCCCTGAGACCTCCATATATACCTACACCACGTATACCTGCCTTGGCTCTTGCTGCTGCTTCCTGGTAATCCCTTTCCTTTGCAACCGTCTCAAACCAGTATTGCCTCTTGTTATTCTGTACCCATCCTGATTCTTTAGTCTGGAATGCAGTCTCGGATGCATTTACAAGATTAGCCCAGCTCATGTCCATAACTTCAGGACTGTAGAAGTCATCAGCCGATTCCCTGAATCCTCTTCCTACGAACTTGTGCCATGGCTCTACATACTCTCTCTCAGCCCATATGTTCTCTGAAATCTGTGGCCCCATCATGACCTGTAAAATATATCTGCCGAGTACAGATGAATAGGAACTGGATAGTCTCTGCTGTACTCCCGGTCTTTCTACTGCATTACCCACATTTCTCTGGGCTATAAAATAATACTGGGTTTTCGGATCAAGCCTCATCAGCTCCAGTTCATCTCCTGAAACAGTAGTCCCCACAGCAGTTTTTGCCCAATCAGGATTTACAAGATTAGCTAGGTCCTGAGCTGTCCTGCCAAATGAACTTCCATCCTGAACGCCAATCTTTTGTGCGAGATCTTTAGATTTATCAGTTTGCGTGAAATAGCTGGTATCTCCTGTTTTTTTAAAAACATTATCTGTAACGAATAATTTTCCACTGATAGTATCAGCAATTATATTTTGTAACTCGTTGGATGTGACATTGTCTGTCCCAATATGGTCTATTATGTCACCTGCTGCCTCAGAAGAGGTTATATCTCCTGAGCTATATTTATGATGTATTGCTTTAAGAACCGGATCTATACCTTCTTCTGGCTGGGCAGCTCCCATGATAGTATCTAAGTCCTGATCAGCCTGGTATGTTTCTCTAGCAGCTATCTTTTCCTGTGTGAGCTGTTGCCTTGCTTTATCGATATTTTGCATATAACTAGAATCAGGAGCTGGTGGCTTATACTCCCCAGGATATTTTTTCCAGCCTGCTTCTATGAGTTTAATACCTTCTGGACTATCGTAGTACCTGGACCACCCACGGTCTGAAGGTTTATCTCCTGCTTCTGCAAATGTTATAAATCCAGGAGCTGCTGTAGAAGCTTCACCGGGTGTTCCGAATATATTTTCCTGATCAAGATAGCTTTGAGTTGTCATACTAGTGGCTCTTCTCCCATCTCCTGTTCAGAAATCTGCATACTCTTAACTCCCTGTATGAGTTCTCCAACAGTAATATTGTTCCTGTCTGCCCATATCTGGTACCTGGGATCTGATTCATCAGCTATAAAAGCAAGATCAGGATGCTGACTCATAAGAGATGAGGCAGCTTCTTTTGTCCTGTTTGACCTTGAGCCTGTTACCTGCTCAAGTTCAGTTTTCTTCTGTCTGAGATATTCTGTCGGTGCAAGTTCACTGTTAGTTATACGCAGTGCCTCTGACGGAGGTGCTCCCCTCATAAGTAGTTCTTCATATGATCTGGGTACTTCTCTCGGAGCCGGGGGAAGCTGACCCATCTCTGCCTGCTTTGCAAGCTCAACGAGTTTAGGGTCTACATTGTTTGCAGACTTGTTTCCCGTACCCATCTCTGATGCAAGGTATCCCACTACATCATTCTGAGTAAGTACTATCTCAGGAAGGTTACCGAAACTTTTTAATATTTTATCAAGATTGAATGATGCCATGCTTTAACCTCTTGGTCCTGCAAGTCCCATACGTCTAAGTCTTTCTTCTTCTCCCTGTCCCCCCGGCCTTGGCTGCCCCGGTGGGACTACTGGCCCTCCCTGTGGAGTTGGAACCGGGGGCGGTACCCCTGCCATAGCTGGAGGCATAACCCCCGGTGGTGGCATGGGCGGTAATCCCGGAGGAGCACCGGGAGGCACCATACCCGGAGGAAGGGGTGGTGCACCAGGCGGTAAACCTTCCATTGGAAGCCCAGGAGGTCCACCTGCTGTGCCCATGGCTTCTGACATCTGTTTAGCTTTTGCAAACAGCATCGATACAAGTTCTCCCAGATATAGTTCTGCGAGATCATTTCTGCCCTGCTTGAGTGCTGCCTGGTAAAGCGAAAGAACACCTGCTTCAGGCAGTGTCTTTTCTGCTATCTGTTCCTTGATTGAGTCCTCGACCTGGTCTGCATCCTGCACACCAAGTACATTGTCCCTGATCCAGAGGTCCGGCATGAGAGGAGTAGGACCTTCCCGTGCAATCTGTGCCATCGAGTATTTCGACATATCGTCCTGTGGCAGCCTTGCTACTACGGAAATCTCCACATCCCCACCGTCCTTTACCTTGGCAGGGGTAATTGTTTCTGAAAAATACATCCTGTTGTTGTCACGACCGGAAAGCTCCATGGCTGAGAAAGCCCCTGAAGAATACTGGTCGCACAGTAAATTACATATCTGTTTATAGGCAGCTTCAAGTGACTGTATTCTTGGTGCAAGCACCGACTCGACACCCTGCCTTAGCGTGTTTATTGCAAATCCTGAGAGCTGGAACTGCAGTTCACCGTAGACTGAGTGGGGGATTGAGCCTCTCTGAAGCTCTCCTGCCACCAGTCCCATGTATGCTCCCGACTCTCTTGCCATCTCCATCAGTCCAAGGGGCTTTACATCCTCTCCCTGTGCAAGGGATATCTCTGTTCCCTCCTTGTAGGGGTCTTCATCGAGTGCCTTTGTTCCGTCCCTGCTGGTTACCTTGAGTCCCTGCTTTCTGCTTCGTGCAGTCATCTCAAGCATTACCGACATCATGAAGTTGTGGTTGTCATATATATCCCGTGTTGACTTGAACACCGACTCACCATAGTCCTCAACGGTATCTTCTATCGATGACCATTCAAGTGACTGTACCAGTGGTGTTGAGCCTACCGGGCCAAGGAACACGGGAACTTCGCTGCTTCCGTGCTTTGTCCTTTTCTTGATAAACCTGTGAGGGACAACAACAAAGTTGTCCTGCCGGTCATAAAAATCATATACATCTATCCCGTCATCGTCCTGCCTGACCTCGCCAAGCCTGACATTATACTGGTCTTCTATCTCCTTACGGGTCTTTTTAACCTTGTAGCAGGCCCATGCAAGGCCGTTTCCGTCAACACCCCAGTAGGTGTGCATCGGATCCCAGGGAGTAATATCAATGTGTGTCTTGCTCTCAGCATCCTTAACAAGGAGTGCCCTGCCTGCATACCATCCACGCAGTGATATGTACCAGCCTAACTGATTTTTAAGTCCGGGCTGCAGCTTTCGGTGCAGTCTTTCATCTGCTGCCTTGAGTGCACCTATAATAAATCGTTCCTTGTCGTTGTTCAGCTCCCGTGTGTTACGTGGGTTGCCGCTTGGGGGAATACGAACTACAAGGTCTGCATCCGACATCCAGGAGATTATCTTGTCTGCATAGGTCTGGGGTTCATTACTTGTGTAGCTCTGATATCCGTCCCCTGCATCATAAGGCTCAAGCCTGTATAGCTGATGGTCTGTATCCATCCTGGTCCTGAGCGGTTCTGTCACATCATAGTGACTGTCAACCATGTCAATTATGTCTTCTGCCTTACGTTTAGCCAATTAACTCCACCTCTTGACCTTTATAAAGCCGTTAATACCGAGATGACCGTAGCCAAACCGGTCTACAAGCCCATATATTACAGCTTTTATCCCATGATTGTTCTTATCATCGGGCTGTTCTCCTACTATATTACCATCTCTGTCCACTTTCCATCTATAGGCACGGGTTTGTCCGTCAAAAGGGTTGGGAACTACGCCAAATTCTGACAAAATTCCCTCACACTTTGGGTTTACAATCAATTTTGGGGCATTAGTTTGAGGATCGGACTTCAAAAAGCCCTTTAGGCGTTCCGTTCCGTCATTAATTTTTATCTTCTGGCCTGACAGGTAGAGTCCTGTTTCCTCCATCCATATCTCGGCAGGTGCCGACATTGCCTGATGCTGGTACCCTGCTATGTCTATCACTCCACCCTGCACATCCTTCCACCATGGACGGGACTGGGCTATCTCTATGATCTCCTTTGTAATCAGTCCCTGCTCATATATCTCATCTATAACACATACCTGCCCGTTGATCTCCTG
>Ga0114902_1000481_pt1 | contig 21653 bp, 16 predicted proteins | sample MalvireepMed_s12_FD_87291 | JGI IMG/M metagenome (GOLD analysis project Ga0114902, IMG submission 87291) | Marine viral communities from the Global Malaspina Expedition - Malaspina viral metaG DeepMed_s12 | ecosystem: Environmental > Aquatic > Marine > Oceanic | place: Mediterranean Sea... | reverse complement strand
TGAAAAAATGAGCAGTATTTTTCCTATCAATAAAGGAGAGAACAATAAATGTCATTGGGGTATGAAAATCAGTATTGCTGATGACAAAATATCCCCACTATGTCAAGGCATAATGGGTATTCTATCCACACCCCCCTACACTAAATGCGAAGAAGACGCGAAAGCCGACTGTCAATCGTGCGCTGCTGTTCTTTCGGGTATGATACGAAAGGGGAGAGTGAAATGCCCCGACGGCTTCACACCTATTGACATACGAAAGCAGACAGGCGGCAGATTGCGAAGGGTTAAAATGGACTTTGAGGGTGTGTAGGTATATGGAGATAAGAAGAGAGAGCCTGTCGTCTTTACTCGGGCGCACGCAGCGTAAATGTCATATCATGGGAAAGAGGCAGAATCAAGTCATGGCTTGCGTTCTGCGCTGTGAGGGTGGAAAGGTAAGCACAACGAGCCTCGTACGCGATGGTAAGACGAGCCTATCGCGATTCAGCGCCGAGTGCGGTGAAGGTGAAGCGACTATACCTATTCCCGATATTGACCGTCTGCTCGGTGTGCTGAAGGCTCATGGTGAGCGCGTTCGCCTTGCCTGCGACAAAGACCGTATTCGCGTTAAGAGTGTCGGCAAACAGACGACACTAACGGCTAACCTTGAAGGTCTTGCTTTCCCGCATAGTCGCGACACGATAGGTGAGTGGGAGGCTAAGTCGCTCGCGAGAGCCGAGCAGATTCGCGCCGATGGCTACTTCATCGCGAAGACCGAAGAAACGAGAGGGCCTATCGCGACATGGACTCTTGATGCCGAAGACCTACGCGATGCTCTTTCCTGTGACGCGATTAACGGACAGATGCTCAATAGATACACCTTTAAATGCTCTAATGATGGTCTAAGTCTGTCTGTTGGCGGCGAGTTGAAAGGACAGACGGTGACTTTGCTCTCCGATGAAAAGAATGCCGAAGAAGCATTTGAGGTCACGGTTGAAGGTGGTCTTGATAACGCCATTCGTGGTATCAAGGGCAAGGTCGTTCTTCAATTCTATGATTTTCGCGATTTTGAGCAGGGGATTCGTCTTCTCATCCGTTTTGAAGGAGGCGACTTTGTTTTACAGGCGGGGCTTCTATGACGCGTTGGCGTAAATGCGTTGTATGTTTTGAAATGTTCCCGACGAGAGAAGAGATAGAAAAAAATAAACCCATCAAAATAAGGGGTGTATGTAGTGAGTGTGCAAGAACAATCACCCAATGGTTCGGGCGAGAAAGAAGCCTATGAAATCATCGTAGGTGATTGCCTCGATGCTCTCAAGGCCATGCCCGACAAAAGCGTTCATTGTATCGTGACTTCTCCCCCGTATTTTGGTCTGCGTGACTACGGCCACGAAGGACAGGGTGGGCTTGAAAATAACAATGATTGCCTCGCATGGGCGCGCAGCGAAGAACCCTGCGACGGCTGCTATATCTGTTGGGTTCGCAAGGTTGCCCATGAGTTGCATCGCGTTCTGCGTGATGACGGTACGCTATGGTGGAACATAGGTGACTCTTACAATGGCTCCGGCGGAGCCGGCGGCGATTACTCTAAGGGTGGCCTCAAAGACGGTCAGCCTAAGTATGGCCCTACGCGACTCGCGAGCCTCAAACAAAAAGACCTGTGCATGATACCGGCGCGAACCGCGCTCGCGCTTCAAGCCGATGGTTGGTATCTCCGACAGGACATTATTTGGGCGAAGGATTCCTGTATGCCCGAGAGCGTGAAAGACCGCTGCACGAAAGCGCATGAATATATCTATCTCTTCGCGAAGCAGTCTAAGTATAGATATGATGCAGACGCTATACGGGAGGCATACGCAGACGCAAGACCGGATGCTGAAGGGCAAACATGGTCTGTCCGAAAAGAGAAGGGGCAGTCTTCTAACAACGGTTCTGTTGATAATTTCACCGCAGGTAAGAACCTCGGCACTTTAGGGGGGCGTAATGGGGGGCGCAACAAACGCAGCGTATGGCGTGTGAATCCGAAGCCCTACAAAGGCGCACACTTCGCCGTATATCCACCGGAACTGATTGAACCCTGCATACTCGCCGGAACGAGTGCTATGGGCTGCTGTTCTAAATGCGGCGCGCCCCATCAGCGTATAACTAAAAAAATAGATGGTGAGATAACGGAGAGTATGAAAGTAGCCGGTGCTAACGCAACCGGAACCTACGAAGGTAAGGATTTGAAAGACTACAAAGAAGCGTGGATGACTGAACAGACTCCGGCCTCGGTTAAACAGCGAACCCTTGAGTCTATGAAAAAGGTCACTACTACTATTGGTTGGCGGCCTACCTGCGAATGCGACGCAGACACGGCACCCTGCGTGGTTCTCGACCCCTTCTTAGGTAGCGGAACCACTATCGAAGTCGCGCTCAAGAATGGGCGTCGCGCAATAGGCATCGAATTGAACCCCGAATATGCGATTTTAGCGCGTGAGAGGCTCGCGAAACTTGATAAAACACTTGGCCTAAGTGATGAACGAGAGTGGTTGTAATGAGTCGTCTTGAGATACGCTGTCCGACTTGCGGATTTACGAATGATTATGATATAGAGGTCAATTTAGAAAATGTCTGCGAGTGCGGCAAGTGTTCTGTTCTGTATGAGGTATTGGTTAGCACCCGACAGATTCCCGATGCTCCCTTCTATCGCGAAAGTGATTGGCTACAAGAAAATTATATCGACATGGATAGAACCCTTGCTGATATAGCCGGTCAATTTGGCGTTAGCCCAATGACAATCCATCATTGGCTGCGACGCTACGATATACCCACGCGAACCCGAGGGCGGAGAGCCTGTGAGTGAGATTTGCACGACTTACGAGTATGCTAACTATTCCTATCAAACCTGTAATACTCCCGAGATATTCGTAGCCTCGGCCTGTCTTGAAATTGTGCTACTCTTCTTTCTCTTCGCTGTCTTTTCGCAGGTGTGGTGGCGATTGGTTCATAAGGTGACAGGTCGCACTAAGAAGCGTGATAGTGGACAGGGGGCGTGGCCGAGAGGTCATAGTGAGAACGAGGAACAGCGAAGGGATTCGCCTTGAGCAGCGCATCAAGGACATATACCCTTACTGCTTCGTGAAAGACGAAGACTCGTCTTTAGTCACAGAAGCCTTGCATCGCGAAAGAGGTTTTACGGGTCTATATGGTGAATCACTAACTAAGTTGGTCTTTTCCGACCCGTCGCAGATTAGTAAATTGAAGCATAGATACCCCGATTTACAGACATGGGAGGCCAATATCCCCTTTGTGAATCGCGTACTCGTTGATAGCGGATTCAAACCACAGGAATACGATAGTCGCATTTGGTTCCTCGATGGGGAATGGAAAGTAGGTTCGGGTGAAATCACAATACTGACTGCTAAGGATTCCTATACGGGGAATCTGTATGTATGGTTCACGCATAGTGATTATCCACCCGGGAGATATACCGAGATTCCCTGTAAAGCACACCCCGAAGGGCTTGAAAATGTCACGCTTGACATACCAGCCATCGCTTTCGCGAACGAGCGCGATATGCTGGATTCTTTCGCGAAGCATCTCGCGAAACATGACCCCGACATTATCACCGGATGGAATGTTGTCAATGCTGACATACAGCAGATATGCAGACGCATGAAAGAGAATGACTTGAACCCCGGCGCTCTCTCCCCCTTTAGACGCATACGCTATGAGTTTAGAGATTGGGCGCAGCCTATTCCGGGCCGTCTGTGCATAGATTTGATGTTAGCATTTACGCGTCTATGGATTCTCAAGAACGGACAATTACCTTCTAAGTCACTTGATGATGTAGCCAAAGAATGCCTCGGAGAAGGTAAGGTAAAATTGGCCGACGGTCACGATACTTACTATACTGACTTTGGAACATACCTCGATTACAATATCCGAGATGTCACCCTGCTGCCTCGTCTAAATGCACTCAATAATGCTATCGAGCATCACCTTGCTATTCAAAGAGTGGTTGGCTGCGACATACGAAGCACGCCTTTTATTACTAATTTATTTTCGGTTCTTGCACTTCGCGATGAAGACTTTACACTACGCATACCTACTAAGCCGCAGTTTGATAAGGTGGATTACGAAGGTGCTGACATTATGTCTGTTGAGGCGAGCGTCTATGATAGAATAGCCATTCTCGATATTAAGGCCATGTATCACGCCAATATAGATATGCACAATATATCATGGGAAAATATATGCGAAGACGGCGTGGATTGCGGTAATGGAACCCATTTTATTAAAGAGAGTGAGGGGCTTCTCGGTCGGCAGATGGGCCTACTCACCGGCCTACGAAATGAGTATAAGAGGGCTATGAAGGGTTCCGCTACTGAAGCCGAGTATAGGCGGTGGGATTCCCTGCAATATGCTACTAAGTCAATGGTCGCTTCTATGTATGGCGTAGCCGGCGACGCGAGGTATGGTATGTATCACCCGCAGATTGCTGCTGCTGTCACCTATACTTCGCGACAGACCCTCCGTCGTCTGCGTGAGAAGTGTGAGGCGCGCGGCTATCCTGTTAAGTACGGCCACACGGATAGTGTGATGGTGCAGATTCCTTCACCGGATGAAACCCTCGCTCTCAATGAGATACTCAATGAAGAGTTGGCTCCGATTGAGGTTGAGTTTGAGAGATGGTGTGAGAGATTCCTAATCACGACAAAGAACCGATATGCGGCCTCCGTAGTGTGGGCTGATGGTAAATATCGCGATAAGGATATTTACTTCAAGGGAATAGAACTGAAACAGTCGCGAATGCCGAAGGCTATGAAAAACACAATGCAGAAGGTCATTGAGGGTATTCTCAATGGAGAAAAAGAAGAAGACATTACAGGAGATATTGCGAACCTCGTTGCTGATATTGTAGCAGGTGAAATACCACTCGGAGATTTGGTGCTGAAAGGAGAGTTGAAGCGCGACCTCGCTAAATACTCAACCATCAGCGAGGCCCGAGCGGGGGCTGTATGGGCTAATGACCGACTCGGTAAGGGCTACCGTAGTGGTTCCTTTTTTCAAGTGACGCTTGATGACAACGGAGAGTATATCGCTTTCGATGAGCCGAGCGACATTGAAGGAATCGCGACGGTGGGTTTTAGACATATCGCACAGCGATTCATCGTGAATAAAATTGAGCAGTATTACGCGCTCGCAGGTTGGGATTTTCAACCGATATTAAATGCCCTACATGGAAAGGCGGTGGTGGAATGGATATGAAATTGATGATAGGAGATTGTAAAGAGCGTTTGAAAGACTTGCCGGATGAGAGCGTGGATAGTATCGTGACAGACCCACCGTATGAGTTAGGTATAATGGGCAAGGCGTGGGATAGTAGCGGAATTGCCTACGATGTTGATTTGTGGCGTGAATGTCTGCGTGTTCTAAAACCGGGTGGGCATCTATTGTCCTTTGGTGGTTCGCGAACCTATCACCGAATGACTGTCGCGATAGAAGACGCTGGATTTGAGATTCGCGATATGATAGAGTGGTTGTATGGCTCGGGTTTTCCGAAGTCACACAATGTCAGCAAAGCGATAGATAAGGCCGCAGGTGTTGAAGGAGAAGTTATTGGCGACTTCCCCAATGACCGACCTAATTCTCACAGCAAAAATGCAATCCCTGTTGGTTCAGCCGGATTAGGGAAAGGCACGAAAATGAGAGCGTTAGTGACACCCGAAGCCGCAGAATTGGAGGGATGGGGAACCGCCCTCAAACCTGCCCATGAGCCTATCGTAGTGGCTCGTAAGCCCTTCAAGGGTACTGTGGCCGAGAATGTCCTTGAACACGGCACAGGAGCCATCAACATTGATGGTTGCCGAGTCAAGGTTAGTGACACAAAAGAATATGATGATAACCGCCGAGGTTTTCACGAAAGAATGTTAGATGATGATTCGCGACCTTATGAGGGAGGTTGGAAACCTAACACAGTTATTTTGGATAATGAAATTAAGGGTCGTTGGCCCGCCAATGTAATTTTTAGCCATCATCCCGAATGTATTAAGTTAGGAGTGAAGCAGGTTGGCTCCGGTGAATCGAAGTTGGTTAGTCGTGATAGAGGCGCAGCATGGCGTGAATTAGAAGGTCTTGAGGGCAGCATGGGCGCTACACCCGCCATTGATAACTTCGGTGCTGAAACGATAGACGATTACCAATGTCATGCTGAATGTCCGGTGCGTATTCTCGATGAGCAAAGCGGGGCTTCTCGTTTCTTCTATTGCGCGAAGCCGAGTAAAGCCGAGCGTAACGAAGGGTGCGATGATTTAGAAGCCGCGCCCAAATATAGGGATTTTGGATTGGAGGAAAGGATAGAGGGTGGGAAAGCCACTAACAAACGAACCAATGAAGAAGCAGTTTTAGCGAAAAATAGCCACACTACGGTAAAGCCCGTTGTCCTCATGCGCTATCTATGTCGCCTTGTCACACCCGGGGGTGGAGTCGTGCTTGACCCCTTCATGGGCAGCGGCACAACGGGCATAGCAGCGTGCCTTGAGGGCCTCTCCTTCATTGGAATTGAGTTGAGTGAAGAGTATATGACGATAGCCGAAGCACGAATCGCTGCATGGCGGCAATATCAAGACACCGATGAAAAAATGGCGTCTGCTGATGAAGGCGTTGAATGGATATGATAATAAAACGCGACCCTCTATGTTCCCTTGATGATATTAGACACGGATGAAATCATCGGATGGGCCGAGAGTAATAAAGTCATAACCATTGGCTACCTCATGGTAATTATTACCATCATAGCAGCAAAGCATTTTATCATCATTAGAATGGCCCATAGAGAGGGCGTGAAGGAGGGTGAGAATAATGGGCGCGTGTGAAATAGGCATGGTGACTTGCCTCATTGATGACCCGAACCTCAAATATGAGTTTATGTCTTTCTGCTCTATCGTTCTTTTACCTCTCGCTCTTACGGTTCGCCTCGCGATTGATGAGATGATTTTTCAAAAGTGGCGAGGGCGTTTTGAGAACAGACTAAGTGCTATGTCCTCTCGTCTGCGAAAGACCGAAGGGTGGCTAACGATTATCGTAGCCGAGAATCGGAAACTTAGGCGTGAATTAGATAAAAAGAAGGGTTTATAGAGAGGCTTCGGGCATCAGCATACATGGCGAGAAGTAGGCAGAAGCGAAAATTGACAAATCGAGAGATTGAGAAGAGAATAGATGATTTAGAGGCGCGCCTCGACTCTTTCAATCCTTTGATTAATGCAATAGTTGGTGAGTTAGACAGGATAAATACAATTCTATTTACATGGCTTGAAGAGAGCGGCAAGGTGCATAAGTCGGAGTGTCCGAAGTGTGAGCGCATAACCCACACTCCAATTCTTAGCGGTATAACGCCACCCGAAGGCTGTTCCTTCTGCGGTGTTTTGACGGGTGAAGAAGAGTGAGTATTTATCGACAACATGGCCCGAAGCCAAAGGGAACCCGCTACTGTTGGAAATGTAGCACCCATATACCCTTCAAGTTTTGGAGTACGCAGACTAATTCTCGCTCCGAAGGCTGCGATATATGCCGAGATGATTTAGACCGTGAGTGGTTATTGAGGGATTATTCGTGATGGAGAGTAGTTATGACCCTACCGAAGAGGGTAAGGTTCTGCGTATGTCGAAATCATCCTTCGTCTGCTACCGCCTATGCCCCCGTCAGTATCATTGGAGATATGTCATTATGAAGGATATTCGCACACCTGCTACGCCGGAGATGATTCGTGGCTCGGAGGTTCACGAAGCCTATGATGAATTATGGATGAGTGAGTTTGACGCAGTTCGCGATGGCCTACCCTCGGGTACGCCACACGACTTAGCGTATGACACAATAGCGGAGATTGAAGAAGCGCGTCGCGAAGCATGGGGGGATTGTTTCGTGCCAATAGCCAATGAGCAGCGCCTTGAGGTATGGGATGAAGAACATGAGGTCATGCTCGTAGGTGTTATTGACGGCATACTTCAGCATCCCGACGGTGGTTTGTGCCTCCTTGAATTAAAGACCGGCTCGATGAACGACGGTAAGTTGTCGCGAACCCGCCTTGAGTTATCCTATTATTCGCATATACTGAAATTGCTCGGTGAAGAGCGCGAGATTACCCATTTCGCGTACCTCTCTCCCGATTGTGAGAATCCCGATTTCGTGACGAAGGTTATGAATAGACGCGGAAAGCAGGTCTATTTAGGTGAATTGCAGGGTGTTCTCATAATTGAAAAGGTCACTAAGAGGTCGGGTAATACCTTCGCGAAGCATTTATCAAACGCAGTTTCCTCTATCAAACTACACGAATGGCCGATGAATTGGAACGACTATTATTGCCCCGCATGGTGTGATTATCACTTAAGTTGTGAAGATGAATTGGGAGGGATAGAGATATGAGAGTATGTAGGTTGTGCGGCGGTTGGATGGTTGAAGGCTCCGCAGGGGAGCGTTCATATCTCGTATGTCGCAAATGCGACCACAGGGAGGAATTGATTTGAAGGTTCTCGCGTGTGAGCATTGTGGTAGTGAGAGGCTCGGTAAGCCAACCGAGTTTATCATGGTGACAGGTCAAGTTGATGGAATCCTTGAAGAGTTAGGCATGGTATGTTTCTGCGAAGTATGCGGTAAAGCGACCCCTATACAGGCGTCGTAAGACGGGAGAGTGAGAGGGATATGAAGGTCGGTTCATCTCGATTGAAATTGCCGAGGCAAATAGGTCTAAAGAGAACGACTTGCACCGATTACAGCGTTTGGCTCTCTTACATTAAAAGACTCAATGGTCGCTCATCCCTCTATACGAGTCTGTATTCCTTTGATGATTTAACGCGAGAGAAGTCCGGCAGACCCAATTACGATAGCGCGATAATGGATTGTGCATGGTGGGATTTTGACTCCAATGAAGAACATACTATGGAGTCCGTTCGCGATGATGTAGCCACTTTAATATCGCGACTCTCCGGTGATGTAAGACTCGTTTTTACGGGCAGGGGATTTCATGTTTACCAACCATTCATCGAGTCTGTGCGTGGCCGTGAGTGGGCGCATAGACTTGACCGCTACGAAAGAAGTATGGCCGATGGTCTAAACACTCTTGACGGTGTAGGCTATCCCGAGCGCCTAACTCGCATACCCGATACCTACAATACGAAGAGAGGGAGATGGTGCGTTACGGTATCACCTACGGCGTTTGTCAGCGACCCACAGGGCTTCACGCCGCCCGAGAGGCCCGACCCTGCATTCTTACACCTTCGACCCTTTACAGGTCTCGGGGAGTTTGAGGCGTCGTTCTCCCTCATACATTGGGTCAATGATAATCCCGACCCACAGGTGGATTCGGAGGTAAAAGACACGGCGTTTGACGGCCTCGTAGGCGACCTTGAGTCTATCCCCATACCTACCTGCCTCGACCGGGCAATCCGAGTCACTAACCCACCCCATCATGTCCGAGTGGCTCTTGCACAGGTTCTCGCAAGCAACCTTCGTATGTTCTCTAAGGCAGACGATGTTCCGATGGAGAAGGGGGAAGAGATAGTGGATTCTATCTGCGGGTTCATCTCGACTCTCGGGTGGCTTGATTACAATGCAGCAGTTACCCGTCGTCATGTTCGTTCTTTGATGCGCTACGACCGTGTGCCGAGTCCGGCGTGGTATAGACAGCATGGCCTATGCGACGGTAAATGTTGGTTCTGTGGGGTAGTTTAGATGAAATGCCCTGTATGCTTCTCCACGCGTGGCTTCGTTGAAGTGCATGGCTCTCGTCAATGTCTAAATTGCAGACAGAAAATAATTTCATGCTGCGGAGATACGGGGTGCATGGTATGAGAGAATATGACGAGGTTCAACGGATGCTCAATGAAGCCACCCGTCTGCGAGATGAGTGGGGGGAGTTTTCTAAGACGCCGAGTATCAGCAAAGGGGAGTTTGTGAACGCGATACGCAATTACAACGCGCTTCGGGGTGTAGTAAAGGCTCTTCAATGGATGGTTAAGAACCCAAATGTTCGCGACCCCCTCTCGTAAGCGCGATACTTGATAAGTCGCTTAGTAATATAAACGACTAATGGTAATCTATGTTGATGACCGAGAGAATGAGAAACTCAAGCATGAATTAATTGCTCGCCTCGGTGATAAAGCATTCAGTAATAAGGGCGGTGTGATGGTTAGGCGTCTGCCCTACGGTGACTACATACTCGGGGAGTGGGCCATTGAGGCTAAGGAGATTAACGACCTGTACCGCAGTATCATGGGCATTGGGCGTAATGGTCGAACCATAAATCATCAGTTAGCAGAATTAACTGAAACAAGCAGAAAGGCTTTCCTCGTAGTCTATGGTACGAAACTCAAACCTTACTTCAAGGGCCGAGTAAAAAGCACTCGCGTATCGCAAGAAGTAATGAAAATGAATCGCGTCATCAAATCATTCAAAATGACGCTATACCTACGCCATCCCGAAATACACTTCATGCAATTCGCGACTCGCGACGACTTTATCGAGTGGCTTATAGTTAATCACAATCGGCTTCTGCAAGAAGCGCGTATTGGGGTAGGGGATGACATCAAGAAGGCGCGAAAAGAGGAAAGCGACCCACGAATTGTAGCCTTATCCGCGATAGCGGGAGTTACGGAGGATATAGCCGAGGATTTACTCATCAAGTTTGGTAGCATACCGCTCTTGCTTAGAAGAAAAGTCAAGCAGAAGGAACTCATGGAGATTAAGGGAGTCGGGAGAATTACAGCGCGTAGGCTCAAGGCGCTTAGTGAGAAGTGGTCTGTGGATGAAGAAGAAGTGTAAGGTCTGCGGTGGCTCCGGCTTCTGCCTTGAAATGCCTTGCGCGTATTGCTATAATAAAAATAAAAAACGCGAATCAATATAAAAGTTTTAGCATATTATTGCTAAATAAATGTCATTTATATTATATTTAGTATATTGATATGGGGAAATATAGACGGTCTTGAATGTATCGTCTTCTCGCTCAATAAGAAACCAATACTCTTTACCGCATACTTTTCCTAAACAGGCTTCGTTCTCACCCTTCGCAATTATTTTTCCTTTGACGGGTTCACAAGTTAAATCTTCAATATCAAACTTCCAAATAGGCGGAATAAAAAAACCAACTGTTGTCATTAGTAAAATAATAAACAGACAAAGAGCAATTGTTTTTTTCTTAGTATGGTTTGAAAACATCTGTTGCCCCCGCAGTAGGTTGGGTATAGCGACGGGGCTTTACTGATAGATTGTGTACGCGAACTGACTGATATGGGCCTGCATCATTACCCTGCCCCGGGGTTCTCGTTATTGTGACGCGAAGGGTATTGCCGTCTGTTCCGATGCCTTGAAGAGTTGATGGCTGAAGTAGCGTGTGGGTTTTTCGCGATGACCCTTGAGTAATTGTGATTGTCTGCGATATACTGTTAGTCGTTTCAAGGACTTCTGCTTTCACGGTTAATTCTGCGTCGCCTCCACCCGTTATTGTGTCGTAGGATATTAGAGCCGTGATATTCAACAGGGAGTCGGATATATCATTGGGTATTCTCATATCATAAGTGACAATATGCTTCTCCCCATTGACCCCAACCTCGGGGTCATTGACTCCCGGGAGTACGAATCCTTCTGCTGTCAATAGCGCCTCGCCGTCGGATGGGGTGGGTATGCTATCGACGCCATCAATAGAACGGTTGGCGCTACTCGCAGGCCCGACCTTCTTCTGTCCGAGAACTCCCCATGTTCCGCCGGAGGCTGTCGTATCTCCGGGTGAATCCATACGACCACGAACTACGCGTGAATTAGTCACGCTCAAATCATTGACTCCTATTCCCCCTATGCTCGATGTTCCATCTCCACCACCTATGGGGCTTCTCGGCATTTTTACAGACTTAGGAGAAGAACCTACCGGCTGGTTCACTTGAGGAAATGCGGGATGGTTCCAATTACCCCAACCGCCGCCTCCGGGTGGGTTCTGCGGAGTAGGGCCGGAGGGTGGTCTTGGGCCGGGGGGCGCATTACCCGGGGGCGCTACCTGCTTCAAGAAGTTGGCGAGCGAATAACGATATTGGTTAGCGAACCTCTCAAGGTCGAAGGTCACGGTTTCATGTTCCCTGCCCTGCTGCCTCCAATTAATACCCCGTATTACCATAGGCTCGCTTGAGAGGTCAAGGTGACTATCAGTAAGGGTCATTGTAGTTGATGGCCTAAAGGATAGGTCGTCTTTCTCAATGTTGATTCTCGGAGCATACCACGCACGACGATGACTTAGTGCCTGCATCTCCACCCTATCTCGCTGTCCGAGAGGGAATAGAGATGAGGTATTGGTAGTAGTATAGAAGCCCGTACCGCTCGTTATACCTTGAATGTTGTTAGCATTTGCGAAGGTTCCCGTATGCCTATTGCGAAGGATAGCCTTACAGTATTCGGCATTGAATGATATAACTATTTTACGCGTCGTGGATGAATAAGACGAAGGAACATCAATGGTATAGAAGCCGTTGCCTCGGGCAAGAATGCTACTATTACCACTTAATGTTGCTGTATATTGGGGGGAGGCTTGACCTGTTGCGCTTGGTAGGGGGCCTACTGCTGTACTAAAGGAATAATCAAGTAACCATATACGCCATACTGCGTCTTCAATATCGCTCGGAGTAGTATATCCGGTATCGCCGGAGTTATCAGTTTCAAGAGTAATTGCTACCCGTAATTCATTGGTACTTGTTTCGCTTAGAACGGGCATAGAGTCTTCGATTGACACAACCTGTAAAGCGTGCGAGATACTGTTAGACCCCCACCAATTATACCAATCATCATTTGCTTGCATATCAGCATACCAAATACTCATGTTTGTAGTGCCGGATGATGGTAGGTCTGCTGCTACAACAAATACGCTCATTGTTTTAGTCACGGCGCTTTGAACCACGCTGAAGTCAAACCAACCACCTGCGGCTACATCTATGGTTTGGTTTGAAGCATCAACGCTTAGGTCGGGCGACCATGTTAGATTACGCGCTGCACCCGATACCACCAATGAAAGTAGGCCGTCTTGAGTGCCGAGAGTTATATTCCCTACGCTGCCCGGGTACACACCGCCAATAGTAGTAGTGCTGTCTTCTGCCTTTAAGACAGGTCGAACAGTTGCAGTAGGTTGAAGCGCGTCATCATGGCTGTCAATTGCATTAATCATACCCGGGTGCAGACAGCCACCGAAGCGTGCTGTCCACCACGAAGCACCCTGCTTACCGTAGCCCGTCGCTCCCGAGTCTTCGTGCATTGTATGAATACAGGGGTCGGATATGTAGCCATTCCGAGCGGTTCTGTGCATGAGGCTATTCGCGTTGAAGTCATCTGCTGTGCTGTCGCGAATCAACTCAGCACTTACGCTGGTCTGCGCGTTAGAGATTTTCGCGAACTCTTCTTTCGCGATATTAAGTGCCTCGTCGCGATTCTTTACACTTGGATAATGCAGAACCTTGAATCGTTGGCTGGTATCTGCTGTTGGCGTAGGGTGGTCTATAAATGAAGTTGAGTTGTTAAAATAAACTCTAACAATGTTGATTTGACCCGAGAGATTAGACGACAGGTTAGACACCTTCAATGTCGTTCTATCGAAGGTCTTACCATAGAGAGGATAAGTAGGTCGCAATTCAACTCTATTATCCGGCCCTATTTGGTAGGTGAATATATCCGTCTGTGCAAAATCGCGACCTACACCACTTGAACTTTGGGCTGCCTGTATAATTGATAGGATGCTACTATTCCCATCGGATGAAGAGCCGTATGACTCCATATCTCCCTCACCTGTGCCGAGTAAGTCATGGTCATAAGTAAGACCCGTAGTAGTCATTTTTTCGGAGATGGGCGTATTGGCTATGTCGGTGATGCAAGACAGGGTTCCATTACGCATCCATGACTTCTGCATACAGCAGTTAAGGAGCATTCTCAACTTATCATGCTCAAAGTAGGTGCCGATATTAGGGCTTTCAATGTAGCCTTCAACGGTCATCATTAGACGAAGAGAATAAATTGCTGCGGGTGTATTATACACCGTGATTGCATCCCATCCAATCTCGGGTAATTTAGTAATGGGGTCGCGAATCTGTATGAGTAATTGACTACCTGTTAGACCGGCTGCTATATCCGTATCAAGAAGTGTTCGTATTGACGATGGGCCACCGGGATTCTCATAATCGCTAACCAAAGCACCCGTCAATTTATCCCCGGTTGTATCGGTTCCTGTTCCTGTCCATCGGATATAGACAATTTGTTTTTCTGCGTTTCGACCCGAGCCTCTTTCAAGAAGGATTGCTCCATAGCCGCTTGTATCGAACTGCGTCTTATCGTGAATATAGATGTCAGTATCTCCTACGGTTATATTGACAGCGAGTAGCGAGCCATCATTAATCCAATTTAGGGAATTAGCATGGTCGTCTACCGTAGCCGCTGTATTTTTGTATGATGCTGTGCCTTCACGCCAATAGGCATCGAGTAGGTAGGGGAATCCGCGATGTTCAGTATCGTAGTCGCCTAAGTCAGTTCGACCACCGGATGCGTAGCCCGGGCGACCATTGTTAGCCGAAGTGTTGAGATTCCAAAACGGCGAAGTGTCAATGAGCATGAAAGAGCCTCCGAGTGTTTCCCACGACGCATAGCGTGTATCGAGGTCTTCATCATTGGATGCTCCGTCTTGAGCGGCCCACGCTGAACCTGTGAAGGGTTCATTTTCTGCATCAAGTTCCCAAATGTCGCAGTCTTCTCCAATTTTTAGCGAGGTATAGCGGTCAAGACTACCGCTTGAGTCGTATTGGTCTGCAAATAGAAGGTTGATTTCATAGTTGGAGTTAGTAGGTAGTAGTGTACCGAAGGTTGATTTACGATAGCCTCCGTCTGCATCTGCATTACCATTGTTTCTCATGTCAGCCCATAGAACCCAAATATGTTTGTAGCCATTAGACTCATCAATGCGACGATGATAGAGTCGCGAACCCTGCGGCCAATCCCTCGTCTGCCCCTTGACACCGCTAATAGTCACGCTACCAAAATACATAGTTCCATCGTCTGCATTCTGCGGTGCTTTGTGACCCGTAGGCATAGTGCCTTTTCTGTAAGAATCGGAATTAGGTAGGGATATATTATGTTGGGTTTGCCCCGATATTGCACCAATGGTATAGAGTGGATAGATACCATCGGGGTCAATACTACTACTGTATGTCTGTGAATTACTATGGATATAGGCATTAAGTTTTGACTGTTGGTCTTGGCCCACGAAAGGATTATCACCGAGTCTAATTGCATCGTAGGCATTAGCAGTAGGAACATCGCATATTTGAAAAATACCATTTAGACGGACATTATTAAAGCCTTCATGCACTACAATATCATAGATGGCCCTACCGTGCGCCGTGCAGGCGAAATGGTCGTTACCAAAATCATAGGTGCTGGTTTTACTTGATGGGGTGCTGATAGTAGTAGCATATAGTGTATCATGCTCTCCCGTATCATTATCAACTATGTCAAGTATTGCCGTTGAGCCATCGCGAGGCCAATTGTAATACAGACCCGGTTCATCAACGGTAAAAGAGGTTGCGCTACTCGTAAAGGCAGCATTACCATTCCATACAGCGTTAGCCCCCCAACTACGATTAGTCGCGACTGTTCCCGATACAGGTTTCCATAGTGCGGTTTCGTTGCCCGTAGCATAGAATGGATTAGCGGAGATAATACCAAACTTTGCTTTGAAGAAGGGAGAACGGGTTAGGTCGCGAACCCAACGCGAATGTAGGTTTCTGTTCTTGACTGTTTGAAATGTAGTATCGGATAGAAGACCGTCAATAAAAATGCGAGCGGGTACGGGAGGTTGAAGTGTTGCAGACGAACCACCCCAATGAGTAGGGTCGCCTACATAACAACCATCGTTAATCTGTCCACCCGATACTGAAACAGTCGCTACGGTATAAGGCCAATTATCAATCTCAAACATAAGAGTTGTATTGTTCGGAACGGCTGTTACGGTGACATACTCTCCTAATTTCCATAACTCTTCGCCCCCTCTATTTGTTGCATAGGGGCCGGTTGATGCTACCCCTATGTTTACGAGTTGGTCGCCAACAGAAAAAGAATGAGTGGAGGGGCTTGCTATGGTAGCCAATACAACTGTTTTACCGCTATTCTGCCCTACGGTATCGACATCTTCAAATTGAACGAACCTCTTACCCGTAGCAGAACCATAGGCACTACTCAATGCTCCCGAAGTAGTGCGAATAATAGTCATTCTCAAATCATCAATAGCATTATTATTGCTTAGTGTGTTATCAACATCTAATACTGTATATGTTCCATCTTCTGTGGTTCCCTTGATTGATACGCTATCGCTTACGGCTAAGTCTTGGTCGGAATGAAATACCTGCATATAGTCAAATCCGCCCGAATTGAATGCCTGTATTGCTATCGTGTCTTGAAGTTTGAAAGTGCTACCTCGACCCTCCCATTCGTCTTCGATTCTATTAGGGCCGTCTGTGTCTTCATCATTATAGACTTGAATAGGATGGGCTGAATATAGAGAGGTTCGTTGATTAGTTACCTCGCTGTATGAAGAGAACCTATCAATATCATACCCGACTGTGCTTTCAGTAGTCTTGAGTTTGGCCTTACCAAAATTGAATACTTCTGTCATAGCCGTGATTTCACCGATGCGTTTTTCGACACCCGTTCCAATAGAAGCGTGTTGTGATAGGCTTAGTGTGGAGCCTTGACCTTGCTCCCATATAGGCAATTGTGAATGTAATATGCTTAAAGCATCGCGAGCGACAATCTGCGATTCAGCAATTCTCGTACTATTATTTTGCTTATGGTTAATTCTTTCTATTGGGCCACGCCAAAACGGCCTGTTGATTGTGTCACGAAAAGCAATTAGCCACCACTCACTTAGGGTATTACCTGTGACGAGGGGAGTGATTGTGAGGTCATCGTCGTCGTCAGCGATAGTGACGGAGAATGACGATATACCATTTGAAACGGTCTTATAGTTAAAATCGAGAACCGGAACTCTCTCGCCTGTGACATGAACAGCGTCGGATAGAGGCACTACTACACCGACTCTATCAATGAGTGTAGCCATGTCTATGAAGCCGTCGGAGCCGATGGTATATTCCATATCGAGCGACCATCCATAGAAGTCAGTAGGCGACCATGAACCACCCGTAGGCTTAGAGTTGAAGGGTACATTAGAAGCGAATGCTATACCATTGTAGTATGCTGTATATTGCTGAACTGAAAAGTCAAGTACAATATCTATGTCATACCAAATATCATCATTGTCAATGACCGTCTGTATATCATTAGTCCACTCCGACCATTTGAGGGGCGCGCTACCAAAGTCTGCTACGGGGTTAAAAGTTAGGCTGATGGCTGAAGCGGTACGGGAGAAGGCGTGAGTGGATTTATTGAATGTTAAAGCACCATCGCTATTATCAAAACCGATGTTAAGGTGGTAGTCAGTTAGTGAGGCATCACTCATTTTATTCCACGCCATACGCATAGTGAAGGTATCAGTAATACCCTTACAGTTGAGGTTGCCGTCGTATGATAGCAAAGTATCAGTTGATGCGGTAGGGGAATAGATTTGACTAACCAAAAAAGGTTTTCCGGCAGGAGATTTAATAGGTTTTAGATGCTCGACTGAATAATCTGCATCTGCTATGTATTGTGTCTGTCTTTCAGCCATATAGGTTCCCGTTAGAGAAGTTAGGAGTCGCTTCTTATCCTGTCGAAAGTTGGATTGCTGCGTGACGCCCGCATAAGGTAGGTATTTAGTAGTCGCGCCGGGATTAGTGGCCGAGTGGTCTATTGTCCATGACCGACCATCGGTAGCATCTGTTTCCCCTGCCCACGCATAGTAGGTTCCCGAGGTATCATTACCATTTGAGAATGCAAGGTATGTATCAAGAGTTGTGCTTCTGTTGAACTTCTGTCGGTTCGCGATTAGACTGCATGGATATTGAAGTTGCGCCCGCCCCTCCCACCGTGACGGGAACTGTTCTTCGGGATTCAATGTTAGCCATTGATGGATTCCTTTATTGTGCGTCTGTGCGAGGGCGCTCGTAGCAAGAAGAACGGGTCTTTCTGCTGTTACGGTATCGTCACCGAGATACCCGGCGTCTTGCGCTCGGTCGGGGTATGAATACCGAAATCTCGGATTGAGAAGAGCCTCACCGGACATAGGCGAGCCGTGATGAGTGGAGGCATGGGTATAGGTGCTTGTCACGGTGGCTAAATTGTCATCATCGGGAACGGAGCGAGCGTTTGTGAAGTCGTCGTAATATCCGGCGAGCCAAAAGGTATAATCGCGATTTACTGCTCTCATTCAATAACACCTTCAACACGCAGCATATCTAATACCCCTTCACTCACTCTATCTATTGCGTCGTCAATGGTTATCCCATAGAAGTTATTGGTCTGCATAATCTCCGTTTTGTATAGCAAGTTTTCAACCTGTCCTTGCTGTATGGTCTTGTAAAGTGCGCCCGTAAAGTTTTCGCGACTACCCCAAAATAACTCCTCGCGATTACTTGCGAACTCTTCCATGTTCTGTATGATGGCGTCATTAGCAGACATAGATGCCTCAACTCGGGCTTCCTCTCCTTCTTCCCAACCATCGAACATATCATCCCAAAACACACTACTAAGGCGTGTGGTTTCTCGATAAGAATTAATAATTTCTTGGTTTGCTTCTGTATTTGCATCAAGTATTATTTCATTGCGTTCATTCGCACGGTTGCGTGCCTCTTGCATAGTTCCAAGAGTTTCTCTATCGTCACCCTGCCCTACAAAATACTGACTAAAAACATTTCCGGTTATGTTATAGGGGTCTGAGGGGGTATAAACTTTAAGCAAATTATCTGCGTGATGCCGCTCCAAAATCTCGGCATCGGTCGTGGCTTCACGCTGCGCCAAAGCCTCCCTATTGCGGTGAGATTCCGATACCTTTTCAATATCCGCATAGATACCCTCCCACATCGTTACCTGCTGTGTCAAGGATGAGTATATGTCGGAGCCTTCTGCTACATCTGCTAATTCTGCATTGAGGGTCTCAACAATAGATAGGACATTATCGGAGGCCATCTGCGCCAATGCAGGGTCGCCAATAATGTCAGCGAAGGTCTTACCGGCATACTCTTCTCCGATAGCCTGTATCATACCAGCCGGTATGACTTCTTCAGTAGCCCTACCTGTAAGGTCGTTTAGAGTTGTATTGATATTACTAAGGCTCGTTTCCATCTCATACAATTTTTCAAGGTCTTCGTCAACGGTCTCGGGGATAAGGTGATATACAGCAAATCCAGCGATAAGACCTATTGCTAAGTTTAGACCGCCTGTTGCAGCAGTTACCGATACTGCTAATTTTTTCATCTCAAAATCTGCCCATTTAATTGCGGGGATAAATGAACTCACCATTATAGCAGCCATGCCCGCCATAGCCAATTTTCCGGCCTTAGCAGAATCGCTGAAAATCATAGAAACCATGCTGAAGGCCATTAGACCTTTACCCGCTGCTGCTATGGTCGATTTTAGCGTGACATTTGCGGCTGCTGCCTTTAGAGTTTCCATAGCATTCAAAGAAAGAGCGCCGGTTTCTTGTCTAATAGATTGTGTAAGTTGCTCATTAGCAAGAATTAGACCTTCGGTTTCTAACCTTCTTTGCTCCATCGTCTGTATGTTAAGACCCAAAGTCTCTATCTCTTCCCTAATTGCCTGTACATTTTCGCCTCGGGCAAGTCGTTCAGCCATTATACCACGAAGAACCATCATTTGTGCATTAGCCCCGGCCTGTACCATTACTAATCGCGCTGCTCGATTTTGAAGACCCTTGAGTGTTTGTTCATCGAGAACTTGGCTTATCATTACCTCTTCGGACATCAGTTGCGTTTCAAACGCTATTCCTTCTGCAAGGCGGGATTGAGCAAGTCTTTGCTCATTGATTAGTTTTATCGAGCGACTTCTAATTGTCTGTGCTGCAAGCCCCTGCTTTATCATTTCAAAGTGCATATTCTGTTGTGTGAGATAATTCATTTCATCGGTTGCCGCTAACAACATTTTTTCTCTTATTTCTGCTTCAATAAAACTAACCTTTACTGAATTAATTGCTATCTGTGCTAATGTTGCTTGATTAATTTCGCCTGTTAATGCCGCGTATTCCATCATGGCTTGAGAAGAAGCCTTAAGCCCTGTGATTTCGTTATTCAAATTAACTACTACTTGCTGTGAGGCATTAGCCCTCATTAATGCGCTGTCAACATATACTTGGTTATGCTGAATGATTTTCTTTGTGAGAACATCTTTTGAATTAGCGTGCATTAAATCAAGAGTTACCTGCTGTGCGGTTGCTTTAGCAGCGTTCATATACGATTGACTCATATAATCAACTTCACCGCGAGTAGCGCGAGTAATAACAGAAAAGGTACTCATGGCTACTATTAGCGATGTAAAACTTAAACCGAAATCAACAATGGGTCTTACACGCGAGAAACTTTCGTTCATCATAATGATATTATCAATTAGATTACCTATCGTTTTCTTTTGCATTTGTTTCTCGATGAATAACCAAAAGTCACGCTGCTTTGCAGCCGCTTGAACATAAGCATTAGCAAGACCTTCTCCTATGCGTACTTTTGTGTCTTCAATTTCAGCATTGAGTCTTTCAAGTGTCATAAAACTTGAGTTAAGTCGGATATTCAATTCATCAATGGCGGGGAAAGAGGCTTGATAGGCATTGGCTTGCAGTTCTATTAGCCGTGTATGGTTCTCCATCAATTTAATAAACTTGACATAGTGACGCCCGCCACCAACGGTGATAGCGAGATTCTGCTTTTGCTCTTGAGTCATATTTGCCCATGAGCCACTTAGACCCGTCATAACTTCTGTTAGGCTCATCTGTCGTATTTCAGCCAACTCGACGCCCTCGATATACTCCCCTATGGCTTCGGATGCTCCCGTTCCTTCGTTGGCGAGTCTTTGGTACATCATACGCAGACCCGTACCTGCTCGGGTGGATTCTTCACCTGTCTCAATTAGAAGAGCAGACATAGCAGCCATCTCGCCTATGCTCTCTCCGGCAAGGCTCGCTTGAGCAGCATACTGATTTAGCGTGAATGTAATTTGCTCCATTGTTGCTACGCTCATGTTCTCAATTGTATTCAATTGGTCGAGAGTGCGAATGCTATTCTGTCGCACTATGTCTGCCTGCTGCTGTGCATCAAGCATACGGAATGTTTCTTGAGTCAATTCTCCGTATATGAATCCGGTCTGCTGTCCGAGGTTGATGAGTCGGTTCATGGCTGCTTCGGTTTCCATTTCACCGATTGCAGCGAAGGCAAGACCCATCTCGGTTCCGGCTATGACAGCCTCCTTTGGACCGAGAATGTTTTTTAGTTGCGCCATTTTGGCGGCGGCCTCAAGGGATTGAGCGCCTGCGAAACCAAAAGCATGACCCAACTCAACTGATGAAGCAGCGAAGGCATCCGACTCTTCGCCGATTCCGCCATAAAACTTACGAACGCGAACTAATTGCTTTTCAAAATCTAAGAAGGATTGAACTACTTCGTCAACACCTTCGCTTATCTGTGAAAAAAGACTATCGAAGCCTTGAAAAATAGCATCGGTAGCATCAATGAATAGAGCAGCGA
>Ga0114902_1000475_pt1 | contig 21796 bp, 9 predicted proteins | sample MalvireepMed_s12_FD_87291 | JGI IMG/M metagenome (GOLD analysis project Ga0114902, IMG submission 87291) | Marine viral communities from the Global Malaspina Expedition - Malaspina viral metaG DeepMed_s12 | ecosystem: Environmental > Aquatic > Marine > Oceanic | place: Mediterranean Sea... | reverse complement strand
TTTTGCAACGGCTCCTATCACTCCCGCGCTCCCAGGTGCAAAAACCACCTCAGACGGGGCGGGTGGTGTCCTTGGTGTTGAGTCTTTTCTTCATCTTGTTTACCCCGCTGTTCGGCCTAAAATTCCAGGATGCGTACCTGAGAATAGGCTGTTTACCCCTAGTCTCCATTTAGCATTTAAAGAATGTATGACAAGGTATATTGAGGCGGCTATACCTGAGCTATATGCAGGGAATGTTCTTGTTTTTTTTCCTAATATAGATGAGTACATAAAAGAGCACTGGGTTAATACCTATGGTAGTGCTTGGGGAAGAGGTAATTTGGGAGGTAAATGGCCCGTATATGGTCTCAACTACGACACCCGCATCACGCATCCTGGCTATAGAGGCGGGCTGGGCGGTGACCCTGCTTTGGGTCGTTATGCTATAGGCGAGTGGGGGGATGCGTCTGGTACTAGGTGGTTTAATGCTTTTCAAAATGTAGCAGACTCTTTAGGATTGATGTTAGTGCATACTCCCCCAGCCCCAATGAATAGTATGGAGAGAGAAGATCTGGAAAAAGTGTGGGACTATTCTGAAGTCGGCTACGGGCCACAGCAAGTTCGTCCTCCTGAAGCTTTGCCGAAAATAATGATAGGCAGGACAGAAGCAAACCGTGTAGCAGGACAGGTAGACACTCCTAATTTACGAGAGTGGTGGGTAGACAAAAATATAAGTTTATTATGCAAAAATAATTTTCATACCCCATTTGTAGAAAAATTAGCAAGTGTTGCAGGGGCCCTAAGTAATGCTTTTAACAATTCTAAAGCTAACGATGCTTGGCCCTTAAGCGTACAGTTGTATATAGAAACTGATCAAGCGGTATTAACCGCAATGAAAGATAATGGGCTGATTAGAACAGATAAGATCCCCGCTGTTATTTGGGCTGATTCTTTTCTTAAGAGTAAATATCTAGATGCTAGAGTCGTTGGTGAGTTTGGGGGACCTTCGAACGATGTAGTTAAAGTTGCTGCAAAGATTGCTAGTGAGGATAAAAATTTGCATCTGATAGATAGACTAGGGGTTAATGCCAACTATTTAATAAGTGTTTTTAATCATTTACAACCTACTCCTCATGAAGGTCCTTTTGGTTGGGTAGGAAAAAGTGCAACTGATTTAGATAGTGAATTACAGAATGATCCTAATGTCAAGAAGTCGTATGATAAGTATATGAAAGATCATGCTATAATGGCGAATCGTCTTCCTATTTTTTCATTTGGTGTTAAATCCTCTAATATTTTGTCTGTAAAATTAGATCTCAACAATGTGTATACTAGTTTTTTACATATGAATCTAGGAAAAGCTCTGGCTAACCAGATTGTTAATTCTGATTATATTCTTGCTCCACTAACATCTAAAAATGCTGTACCTTTCACAAACTTAGGTTTGGGGTCTGGGGATGTGGCAAAATTTTTCGTAGAATTTAGGGAATTAAAAAAGGAAAGGGCTGCGGCGGTAGAAATGGGGCGCGAAGACACTATACCGCAGAAATTTAAAAAGATGGTTGATCCCTGGTGGGCTACTGCTAGAGGAGGTGCCACCAGCATAGCCCCAGGTAGATCAGCAGGACGAGACACTTGGATGGCACACGGGCAGTGGAATGCCGTTTTTGATAGATTAGAGGGGGGAGGTAATACATTACCACTCCTAAGAAAAAGAATTACCGAGTTAGAGGATAGTGACGAAGATAAGAAAGAATTTTATCAATTAATGTGGGAAACTTTTAGTAGATTATATGCTGAGGCGGGGGAAGCCCATGTGATAAGACATTCTTACACCTTACAACCAGGAAAAAATACTATAGGTCAGAGTATAAGAACTAATGCTCAGACTGTTGATAGATTAATGTCATTACAATTAGTTGGGAAAATAACCACTCTTCCTATGTTTTCATTATCTAATCCTAGACAAGCTCTTAATCGTTCTTGCCTATTATATGGAAGGGAACCTAGATTCGCCAATGTAGGAGTACGAGAAAGTGAGGAAAGTATAACTCATTCTACTTGGTTCAGCGGGATTTATACAATGTATGGATGGAAGCATGTAATAAGAAAGGATACTGTTGAGTCTGAGTTTTTCGTCTCACGAGATACGAGGTATAGTGCTACCACAAAAGTATTATCAGGAAAGAAATAATGACAATACAACTTAGAGCAGGAACTGTTGTAGACACAGCCGATATAACTAATACTGGTTTATTTCAGGCTATGTTTGATGTAATAGGAAAATCAGAGCCAGTAAAGTATGTAAGTCCTTATGGAACACCCACAGCATCCTTCATGGCTATACCAGCCGTAGGGAGTGAGATACTAGCTTTATATGAGGATGATGCTAGTAAAGCTACGGGGTTAGGAGGTAATTATTATATAGGATCAGTTATTAGTGGACAACCAGGACGAAATTTTGGAGTCCCTACGGTAGATGACTTGGAAGTTACTCATCCCGAGGTGGAACTCATTCCTTCTACTCCTAGTAATCAACCAGCAACAAGACTTCCATATACTCCTAGTGATAAACTAGGGTTAAATTCCCCCATGAAGTTACCTGCTACTCCTATTGCATTTCCTAAGCTTAAAGATGATTTTTTCTCTCAGAAATCTTGGGCTGCACTTCCTATGGCTTTTAGAGGTATGTATGAGGCTAAGGGAGTGGTCCCCCAACAACTAGGAATGACTACAGAAGGGGGAGATTCTTTAATATTCTCTAATAGAAATAATAGTACTGAAGAATCGGATCTACCTTTTCAAGATTACAGGGTAGCTCTTAGAAGTGGTAAGGGTAAAAAATTAGAGTTAACTGATAGCCCCATTGTTAATGGACTAACTTATTCTAATGAGCATACAGGATTAGATTATCTTATATGGTGTTCTAAGGCCAATGTTAATAGCCCCTTCTCAGAGGGCGAGTTTCATATGAGAACTCATGGTCCTGTAAATCTTTATACTTTGTGGAGCAGGTTTCATATTTGGATTGAGGATGGGTATAACATAGATTTAGAAAATAAATCTTCTGATAGTAAAGCTTTCTTAACTACAGGTCCTAAGGGAACCCCTCGTCACTCAGATAGGAGAAGAGATTCTGAGGGGAAACTTATGAGTGGGCTGCCAGATCCTGGAACTGGGCCTTATTCTTCCCGCAAGGGAGTATTTGGAAATCAGACTACAGGATGTATTAATCTTCTTTCTCATAATAACAATATAACTTTAAGGGCTATGAATCCTGATTCCGTTATATACATTAATGCCCCAGGAGAGCGTTGTAAAGTAATTATTGAGACTGGAGGTTCAGTAGATATAAATGCAGATAAGAAAATTACTATTCAAAGTCAGACAGAAGTAGAAATTAATGCACCTCTAGTAGATATAAATGGTAAGGCTAGTGGCATTAGTAAAGAAAGTAAAGTAGATATACATGCTGGCCGAATTAACTTAAATGATCCTGATCATAGTTGGGACGGGTATTAATTATGGGAAATTTCGATTTATCAAGAGCAATGGGGATTATGTCCACTTCCCCCAATCCTCTGTTAGATACTATGGCCGTAGAATTTGGAGTACCTAAGTGTGCTTTAGATTTTACTAAAGATATGTTAGCTATGCTTCCTTCTGGGCCTTTAGGGGCCATGAGAAACAATATCCTGGCAGGTAAGCAAGCAGCGGAACAGAAGTTTAATGAGTTTCTGATGGAAAATGCTTTGGACTTAGGCATGGTTCAGTATGATACAAATTCAGGGAGATTTATTTGGGTTTCTTCTTCCTCAGAAAAGGGAGTGGATAGCAGCATGTTGGGAGCCCTAAATGATTTGGGGGGACTTGGAACAGCTTTAGGATATGGAACCGCAGCGTGGGCTATGGGAAATGCTCTGAAGGATAAGTTTGATCAAATTAAAAATTGTATTGGTCAATTCAATGCGTTTGAAGGGTTACAAAAAGGGACTTCATATTCCGCTGATAAATTGGTTAATTTTACGGCTACGGTAGAAGGGAAAGAGCATGACTTCACGGCTCCTGCTATTTTAGAAGCAAATAGCCAATTATATGATGATAACAAAGATACACTAGAATTCATTGTTGGGTTTGTTAATAGATGTGATAATTCACTTGATCTAATTAGAGAACTTAAACAGGAGAGATTACAAGATCCCGAAAGTAATCCTGAACCCTGTTTCTGGGGTGACACGGTGTACACTCGGGAGATGTGGGAAAAGCAAAAGGATTCTGTTCTCCAACTTGACGAGAGTAACATTGGAAAACCGTTGGAGGAAGTTGTATCAGGAACTACGTTGTGTATGCTAGATAGCAGAGCAGCCCCAGGTGATGTTTGGCAGAATATAATTAATATTAGTGGGACTTTACCTCCCAAGTCAGTGAAGGGTCAATTCTTGTTTTCTAGAACAGGGATCTATTATGATTCCTATGGGGGAGGTTTAGACTATGAAGGATGTATTTCCAACATTGTTTCTGCTGTGTATTATGATTCTGAGGGAGAACCATTACCTGGAAGAGGGGTTCCTCCCAATATGCTCAAATGGTTGCATAAGTATAACCCCAATATAGGGGGTAAGGGTGAGGTAGTAAGCTGGAATACCTTTAATAAATGGGCGACTACGGTTTTCGATATTAATAATGTAAGAGAAGATCCAGAGATGCAGAGATTCTATGATGAGGATCACTTTTTACAAGTTATTTTAGATCAACGAAATAGGGAAATCTATGATGTTTCCTCTTACATTAACCAGTTACAAATTCAAGGTTATACAGAGGACACAGCTCTCTTGTCTAACCAACGTCAAGTTTTATATTCTAAAATTGCTACACACGATTCTAAAATTAAGAGAAGAAAAAAACAGATTGAAGTACATGTAATGTTGGCTCCTAATGATTCTCCTGCGGTCGCAGGTAATATTCCTATTAATGATTTTGAGGGATTATCTGAAGCCAAAATTGCTATTGAAAGAGCTGCACAAGAAGAGATTTTGTTCAACCCTGGGGAAGTTTCGGGGGTGGTATTACCTCTTTGTCCTACTTTTATTAAAAGTGATGTTCCTCAAGATGAATTTGGGGTAAATGATCTCATGCTTCCTCCTATTGGAGCTGGGGGTATTATTAGTTCTGATCCTACAGTGGGAGGAACTAGCGGTACGGTTTTATCTTTGAATAGTCTTATATCTATTAAAGACTTGTTGGCTATTTATAACTTCTTAGACTCCGATATCGTTGCCCCTGATGACGAGGATTATTTTACTATAAATTGTATAACTACTTCTAGTAGTGATATGCCAGCCCAATTAGTGGCTTCTTCGACTGCCTCTATGTTCCCCTCAGGTATAGGTGTTCCTTACTTTAGAGGTATGTGTAATTTCTTTAGTGGAACTGATGGGAATCCTAAAGCTGCGACACAGCCATTTAATTATGAGTATGCTCATTCTGCTTATAGACCTTATGGCTATGGGAGAATAGAAAGTGGTTTCTCTGAGATGGATAGCTTACTTTACAATACTAGTGGGGCTACCTTTGAATACTGGTTGCATGTACCTGATTTAGGTACTGCTAATGGGGAAGGATGGGCAGCCGATACATCTTTATCATCTCTTAATAGAGTTGTTATGGGGTGTGAAAACCGAGGAGGAGAGTATACTACATCTAATACAAACGGGATAGCGGGACCTCGATATGGTATGGAGGATACTGTCCGAGGGTTGCAAATAGGGTTTAGTAGAGATAGTAGAATAGTTAGTGGAGCTGCTCCTAGCAACAATCCTGGTGAAAATAATCTTGAAAATGGATTAGTATTTCATATGAGTCCTACGCAGTCTATTAATACTAGCGGGATTTCTTTCATGGCAGCTTCGGCAGATCAATCTTACTGTGTTGATGGCTTAACAGCCCCGAATGGCTTTTACGGAATTACTGTAGATACTTCAACTACTAATTCTGATGGAAGTTCTTTCAACGATTGTTCTACTAATTTTGTACATGCTGCTGTTACAGTAGATTATGGATTAGATATTGTAAGTATTTATTTAAACGGGAAATTGGTGAAGTCTCAAAATGTGCAGCAGACCTTTGGGATAAATGGACCTCCTAAGCTTCCTAGTCAAATAGATGTGTCATCTTTTAGTTATGACAAACAATATGAGGGTATACTGCCTAACACCTTACCTTGGACTCCAAACTCTTTATGGGATAAAGATTTCTGGTACTGGGATGGTCCGAAGGCTTTTAATCAAGGTATGGGAGTTCTGATGACCCCCTGGATTATAGGGGGAGGTTTTACGGATGGTATGCATGTCATAGATTTACCTGAAATCCATACTACTGGATCCAATGAAGGTATGAACTTTATGGGGGGACAGTGGGGAGGAAAGAAAAGCGGTCTTCATGGATATATCGGTAGTCTTAAGCTATATAACAGAGGCATCTCATCAACAGAAGCCTTAAAAAATTATGAAGCTCAACGTGGGTTCTTCGAAAATCTTCAATTATAATGGCAACTACCACTACACACACTAGCTACGGATCTCCTGTTAGCATAGATATTAAAAAAGTATCTGCGTCTAAACAACAAAAAAGAAGTGGCCTAACTTACCCTTTAGTTGGATCTCTTTTCTCAGCTACTGGGAAACCCACCTCTCTAAAGAGTTCTACGGATCAGGGGGGTTACTTTGGTAAGTGTTACGGAACAAAACTAATTAGGAATAATTTAAGACAATTAATTTTATGTAATAAAGGGGAGCGTGTAATGCTTCCTAATTATGGAATGTCTTTAAATAGATATTTATTTGAACCTTTAGATGAGACTACTTTCTTTTTAATAAAGAATGATATACTAACTACGCTGGCAACTTATTTTTCAATTGTCAAGGTTATTAATATAAAAGTATTTGGTAATCCTAGGAAGCAGAAACAAGATCAATTGATTGTTAGTTTAACTCTTCAATTATTAGACGAATCCCTAGATATTTTTGATACGGAGGTTACAATAGGATAATGGTATTTTCAGGAACAACAAAAACAGATTTTATGAAACTTGGGGAGATCCCAGACCTTAAGAAAAAAGAGTATATTGATTATGCAGGTACTGATTTTTATCAGATTAGAAGTAATTTAATTTCTTATATACAATCTGTATACCCTCTTGATTATCAAAATTTTTCAGAGTCCGATTTAGGAATGATGTTGGTAGAGATAGTAGCTTATATGGGCTCGGTATTGTCTTTGAAAGGAGATATGCTTGCTAACGAAAATTATCTAAGAACTGTGAAGAGCAGGAATAATTTGAAGAAACTTTTAGAGTTAGTAGGGGTGAGCATGAGGGGACCTTTGAGTGCAGCCGCTGGTGCTAGATTGGAAACTCAAAATACGATGACAACAGCTAATTTTCCCCTAACAATCAAAGCTGCGGATAGAGTCTTTTCCATAATTTCTCAGGAGGACGGGGCTCCTGCAAATTATACTTTATCTAAGGTGGAGAATAATAAGATTCAGGATATTCAGGATGCTACTGCTGATATTATATTAAATCAATCCGAAACTGACAATGGAGGAGTGGGGGGACTTAGCTCCGTATTTACAAATGTCGCAATGTTGGAAGGATCTTTGTCTATTCAAAATGGAGTCTTTGATACTTTGGAAGGGAATAAAACTATTGGTTTAACAGATAGTCCCATTATTGACGGAAGTATTCAAGTATACATTACTACTGCTGATTCTGATCATGCAGCTAATGGAGCTTATACTCAAGTGGATAGATTGTATTCTGCCTCAGGGGGAACAGATAAGATATTTCAATCAATCTATGATGATAATTATGGTGCTACCATTTTATTTGGGGATAATGCCTTAGGTATATCTCCTCCTGCTGGGGCTCAATTTACTGTAGTGTATAGAGTTGGGGGAGGAAGCAGGGGGAATATTGGTAATGGGGTGATTAATGTTACAACAAATGCCTTCCTTGATGATTCTCCTCTTAATTCTATTAGTTTTGTTACTGAAAATAGAACGGCTGCTACAGGGGGACAGGATGCTGAGACCGCTGCCCATGCTAAAAAGTATGCTCCCTATACTTTTAAGAGACAAGATAGGGTGGTAACTTTAGAAGATTATATTGCTATAGGAAATACTTTTAGAACTACTCAGGGAACCATAGGAAAAACTACAGCGGCTGTTCGGGATGCTTTTTCGTCTGCTAATGTTATTGATCTTTATACTTTAGAAAAAGTTGATGATTTGAGATTACAGAAAGCGTCTACTACTTTTAAAGAACAACTCTTAGAGGAAATTGAACCTAAAAAAATGCTTACTGATGAGGTAGTAATAGTAGATGGTCTAATTAGAACTATGGATCTGGTTGTAACGGCTCGTATTGATAACGAATTAGAGCCTAGACAAGCTGGAATAAAGCAACAGATATCTAATATAATCTTAGACTATTTTAATATTGATAATATTGATTTTGGTCAGTCCTTTGTTGCTGCTGAATTAAATAGAAAGATTTTTGAGCTGCCGCAGGTACGCTACTGCACTGTGGATAATTTACCTGAAGTTACATCCGTAGATTTTAATGAAGTTATTCAACTGAATAACTTTACTATTAATATTGTATTAGTTTAATGTCGAGAAGGTATGTAAAAACATCAAAATTTAATAGCCTTGATCAGGTAAGCCCTAAGGTTGTGGCTGTGGTAACGGCTAAAGATAACCTTCAGAGTGTAGCAGAAGATCAAGTTTATTTTAAAAGAAACTACTTAGATGCTATTAGACAAATCATCCCTAAATTTTATTTTAATGATGAGAGAGCTATTAGTGGAACTCATGTATCTTTTCCAAACCAATTAGTAAATTCCCACATACTGGCTAATAAGCACCAGTCTACTATTTTCCCTGTATCTGCTCCAATTTATGATACTTACCTGTCATCAATTAATACCCCTAAGGGATTTGCTAAGTATTTCAGTAAGCAAAACCCTCCCGCCCAGATTGATACAGATGATTTTCAAAGAAATATTTTAGTTCCATTAGGAAGATCATGTAATAGTTTCCCCACTAGTTCATCGTTTGCTAGTTATATTAGTGGAACTCTCCTTCCCTCGATTCCTTTAGTTTGTGATGGGCATCATGCTGATGAGGACTTAGCTATTCTAACAGCTAGTGCATTTGCTAATGATTCTTCAGGAACTTATAAATATTTAGCCAACCATCTAGGGTGGGTATATTTCCTTAATAGGCTTGGCCCCACTAATGGGTTTGATCCGTCTACTGCCCTTACTACTTTGTTAACTGATACTTTATGGAAAGGACGATCTTTAACTTTAGAAGATACCATAAATGTATATCAAGAATATTTATGGAAGAACCAACAATGGTGGACTGATATTAGTGATAATATTATCCCTGTTGATTATGCGTCTGCAACGGATACCTCTGCTGGGATTTATACAAGTGGGGTACAATTATTAGATAGACTTAAAACTTTAAATACTGTCGTATACTCTCCACACTATCTCGATAGTCCCGATACTTTTGTTAAAGATTCTTTTGATACTTATCTTAATACTTCGACTGCTACGGTAGAGGGGACTTTAATCACATCTACGGAAGAAGCTGGTCCTCTTACTAGATTTTTAGAAGCTATATCTTTCACTATCAGTGACAGGCTTACAGAAGAAGCCGAGATTGGAGTTCTATATGATATTGGAAGATGTCCCCAAGAGTTTCTGGAGCTTCTAGGGGAGCTTATTGGGTGGAGATTTATAGGTGGGGACATTGATAAGTGGAGGGTTCAATTAAGAAGTGCTGTAGAGATTTATAAGATGAAGGGCACTAAGAAAGCTATTCAATATCTCTTGGATACTTTATTTTCTGCGGGTGTGTTTAATGTTACAGGTACTAACACATTAAATGAGTTATGGGAATCTTATATTCCCGATCTCATGTATTATTCTTTAGCTACGAGTTCTGTTGCCCTCAAAGATTTCGATACTTATACTCCTGAACTAGCAAAACAATTTGGTGTAGTAGACTATTCTCCTGATAGTATGGAGACTAATATCAAGTATATTGTAGATAAGATATTATTTGATTTGGTGATGGAGTTCCCTGAGAACTTCTATTTAGGGAATAAGCCCTTCCCTCAATTACAATTCGTTATAGAGGGTACTGATGAACTCTATCTGGGGCCCTACCATTTGATGGATCCTACAGGCACTCCTGGTGGTCCTTATACTTATAGGTGGCCCACCTATATGACAGGTTCTGAGCATGATCCCGAATCTTCTGTAAATTTAGAGCTTATTCATGATCCTGATTTTATATTTTATTATAGAGATAGGGCCTACTTAGTTCCTCCTTATGAAAAGAGGCAGTACTATACGAACACAAGAGTATCAGAGTCTATGATTGAAAGAATTCAATATTATCTACAATGTTATGGAGTAGATAAGGCTTTTGCTGCTCAACTATCAGACTATATTAGAACTAATTTATCTCAAAGTTTAGATACGTATAAAGTTATTAATAACTTTATGCTCTTTACGAAGAGTAAAACTTATCCTCCTAACTATGCTGAGATTATAAAGGATGTTACTAAACAAAGGACTCCTGATCCTGTAAGTCTGCTCAGTATGTGGAATGGGAAGTCTTCACATTTCCTTATGAATTTTGAGTCTAGTTCTTTTGATTGGACGAGTCAAGCGTTAACTGCTACTTCTAAATATGGAATGTCTCAAGTTTACAGAGTAGTAAAACAGGTTGTTCCTGCTCATGCCATTCCTGAAATATTATTAACTGTTTCAGATGTATCGGATGAAACTACCGCACTAACCGATAACGATTGTAGAGAAATTAGACCCAACTTTACTGACCTGTATACAGGATCTTCCACGGTACCTACGGGATTTGGGGTGTGTGCGGTAGATATGCTCGCATTAGCTACTGCGAATGGTATTCCTCAACACAGGTTTAAAAGAACACAAGTAGATAACATCAATGATGTCCTAGTATCGGGAAGTACGTTCGTCGCAGTCCCTAGAAATTCTCTGAGAAGGCGTAATTTTCATAACCTTCTCCCAGAGACTAAGATGTTTACAAGGGTGGGAAGAAATAACCCAGGAAGTTTGGAGTTGTCTTCTCCTTATTATACATCTGACACTGGGTATATTGCATTAGGATTTATGCCGTCTTCCTTACAATTTAAAGAAGTAGCTTTAAGACAAAATGATGCAGCGGGTCATTTTGGGATAGGTCTACTTATAGATCGAGCTAATTTACATAGGTGTTGGGATATATGTCAAAATCTAAATTCTACTAATTCTGTATTTGGATATGCGGTTAGTGATACTTTTGCTTCTAGAGCCAAGCAAAATATTGCTACCTCTACTTGTAACACGTATGGAAGAAGGGGGCAACTCCAAGAGATACTTTATGTAATGAATAAAGTTCATGACCACGAAAAGTATCTTCAAGCAAGCTCCATGGTTTCGGGGTATCATTTAGCTAATGGGGAGATAAATCCTGCTTGGCCAAGCAGTAGTCCTCTTATTACTCCCATGGATTTTAGTGCATGGTATGCTGAGAGGGCGTGGATTTCTTTCTATGGGCATTCAGGTCAGAGTCCAAGAGTTAATGAAAACGATGCTTTAGATATAGTTACCTCTATTGGAAATCATTTAATTAATAAGGAAAGTGCGGATAAATCTCTTCATTACTATGAACATTTTAAGTTAGGTAGAAAAGTTCATGAATTATATAACACTTATATGTTTAATTTTTCTGGACATGGGGTGAATAGTAATTACAATTTAAGGGGTGGTCCTAATTTCTTCTCTCATACTTTTGGTCCCTATATTTATAATTCTAATCTTGATATAGATGGATCTGGATTGGAGACTAGTGGCTACTTAGCTGCAAGTTCTCCCACCTATGAAGTTGATATTTCTTATTATGGGGGGAGTGGGGTCCTAAGTATTTCAGGAATGGATCATAAAGTTGGGGGCTATCATGTGGGAACTTCTGCGGCTTCCGACATAGGTGATCTTCCATTAGGAAGTGGATTTACTGACAACGATAATCCTCCATGTGAGTTTAGAAATAATAATTTAGTAAGTGCTATTGAATTAGTGGATACTTCTACTCCTTGGTCCTTTAAAAATCACCCTATCTTCTCTATCTTTAATCTGTCTAGAGATGATCAGAGTAAATATTCTTACAGTAAGTATTTGATAAATAATCAAATTATTAAATACCACCGCTCGGCACAGGTTGATTCCTTACCTAGGTTAAGAATTAAAATTGATGGTTCTGATATCAACAATATGGCTAGAAACTTCTTGCAGCCTGATCATGAGTATGAAATTACTGTGAAGGCTCATAACTTGGAGGTTAATGGTCCTAAGTTAGGAGGGCAGAGGTTAGGGTGCTGGATTCATACGGAGCCAGAACTTGATGAAGTTTGGTCTCACGAATTGCGGGTAGGAGGAAGAAGGGGGTCCTGGGAAAGATTAAAGGTTTCAGATTTATCTGCGGCTGGAGGAATTGCCCTAGCTACTGGGAGCACCCAATCACACCTTTTCCCAGAGGGTAGTTTAAATGATCCTATAGGTAAGGGAGTAGGGGGAACAGGGAAGGGTATTGTCACAAGTAAAACCACGTTTGATTATCGCTGCTGGGAGCCTAAACAAGTTACTACTATAGAGGGATCTGATCCTCAAGCCATTGCCAATATTAATGCTCGAAGTTTAAATACTTTAAAGTTTAGATTCTTCACTAATAATAGTGAGGCTATCCCCTCCACTCTTTATCGTGATATTTTTGGTAAGGTTCATCGAGTTAATCAGAAATACACTTTAGAGTTCTTTGTTTTGACTGGAGATCCAGACAAATTTGTTGTATTTGAAGACATTTCTATTAAAGATATTACCAACTATAATAAGAGTGTTATTGAAACTGAATATGGGGAAGCTCAACTTGATTCTTCTGATTTAAAAGCTTTGTTTATTTTCCTTAAGAATATTAGTTCGGGGCTGGCGAGTAGGAACGCAACAAATACATCAGCTACAATGGAAGTAAGTGGTGGTAGCAGATTAAATTATAGATCTAATATTGCTATGTTCACTAATAGTGAAGATGCAAACTATAAACAACTAGAGGATATTGATATTTATGAGGGGTAAGGTAGAAGTATTTGTGATAGCCTCAGATGGATCAGAATCTCTGGTTCTCTCCGAGCCTAATTTAGTCGTTAACGGGGCGGGGCAATCCATTGTGGATATGCTAACTACACCTTCAAGTGTACTCAAGTATGCTCCCAGGGTAATGGATACTTCTAATTGGAGATGGGGAGCTGTGTCCTTCGGGCCTGCGGCCTCTTCCTTTCAAGAGAATGCTTATTTTTACTCTACCGCTTCGGGTGTGTCTAGTTGTTTAACTCAAGTTTCTAGAGATAAGAAAATACGAGTTGAATGGGTTAGTGGGTCAATTGGGGTAGCTAATGGAGCTACTGCCTCCTCCTATACTCCCCCCTACAGGCTTCCTTCTTACCCTGATCCCTTAAATCAAAAGCTTGAAGATGCTAGTACTGCGTATGCTTTTGTTAGTGGTGATGGTACTCAATGTTTCGGTCAATTTGAGAATAGAATAAACTTTGCCTCAGGAGATGCCTCTAGTTATTTTCAAGGAGTCTATCCAATCTCAGGCTCTGACCCTCTGTATAATAATGCTGGAATGTTAGTATCTTCTTATGCTGGTAACTTTGATCCAGATGATGGAGGGGATGCATCTGCTAATATGGTTGCTTTTTTCTCGGCTGGGGCTAGTGAATATAATGCCAACGAGCAAATGGATTATCGAGGATTTGTAAGTGCTACCCACCATGCTACAGACCAAGATGCTACTCCTTTAGGAATGGTTTATGTGTCGGGATCAACTCCTAATGGTCTAACAGGATCTATTTCTCAAGTAGCCCAACCTTGGGTTTCTGTTCATACCCAAATTAGCGCACCCGATGTGTGGGCTATGAATTTATTTGGAGGCTTACACCAAATAGGTTTATGGAATGTAGATTGTAAAAAGAGTCTGAAGTCTAATGAGGCTCCATTTCTTCAACCCCCTGAAAAATTTATAGAAGATGTTGATGGTGTTTCTAAATTGGAATTTAAATTATTCGCTAAGAAAACTTTTACACAAAATTTATGTTACATAAAAGATTATATTGATAATCAAGGATTCCAAAATCATCAACCTTTAAAAATCGTTTGGACATTAGATTTCCAATCAGTCCCCCCTCAATTCAATGATTAACGGTCATATTACAATTTGTAAGATTTATAATGACGGAACTAAAGAAGTGGTTCTCGATAAGTCTAACTTAGTAACTGCTGGTTTGGGTTCTTCGTTCCTGGATATTCAAAAAGGAGGGGGATCTAGACATAGTAGTGATTATGCTCCTTATTACTTCCAGGTGGGGACTAGTGATATTGCATGGTCAGGGGCAGTGCGTGAAGCCTCTTCAACATTTTATCAATTAAGTTCACCCTTAGAATGGAGTGGCTATGGAGACGATACGGATCTTATTATAGTACAAAGATATAGAGGGTTTAATGCTTCTACAGAAGATACAGTAGCACCGTATTCTTATACGGAACTATTAAATACAAATGCCTCTTTATCATCCATAATTTTTAGTGGGGCTGATCAGTATTTTGGGCAGATAAAAGAAGGAAGAACCACTAAGTATTTTATGGATTCATTTGAATCAGAAATTGTGCTAGATGAAAATACAGCTAATGGGAATAGTATTAGTGAAGTGGGACTCTTCGCTAGGAACCCTAAAGGTTTCCAGGAAGATTCTCCTTTACTAATGGCTTATAAGAGTTTTACTGCTATACCTAAAACTAAAGATTTTTCTATAGTGATGCACTGGAGTATAGGGTTCTTAGGATTAAATAATACAGTGGATACTTATTTCACAGGATCGGTTTCCCCACCTGGACCAATAGGGCGAGTAAGAGGAGGGGGAGATGTCGGAGGCCAGGGTGGAGGATCTATCGGAGGTTACGGTGGTGGGGGAGGAGGTACATCTCCTGGTGCTGGTGGAGGGTCTTCTTATTAAATATTCTCATCTACCCTAAATAACTATAATAAACAGGAACTGTTATGAAACAAAAAGATTTTTTAGATCCTTCAGGACACTTACAAATTTATAAGGTCTATGAAGATGGCACTGAGGAGCAAGTTTTTAGTGATCCTAATACTATAACCTCTGGAATGGGTGTAGGACTTGGGTTACTTTATGCTGGGTCTGGGGCCGATGATATAACTAATTTTCAAATTCGGTATTTCCAATTAGGGGTAGGGGGAGATACGATTATTGATACTTATGGGGTAAGTGAAACTACGTTAGTTTCTGCATTAGCCCAAGAAAATCAAGCGGATCCCTCTGAGCCCACACAAAGATGGAAAGACTACCAAACTAATAGTGCTGCCAACTTACCTCTCTCAGAGCACCAGTTGATGGAATCTAATGGAGCATCTAAACTTGATTCAAAAAATAATCCTCTATGGTTCTTTGGGGTAATATCTGATAATAGTATTAAACGAGTGGATCTTAATTCTGTTACCTATATATTATGGATTGAGAGAAATTCTTGTAATGATATTATCCTTAATGAAGTTGGGTTGTTTATGAAGAACCCTCTAGGAGAAACTATAAAAAGGTCTCAGTTAGTAGCATATAGACCTTTCGCAAACATATATAAGACTGGTGATTTTTCACTAGTTTTTAAGTGGACATTAAACTTCTAATATGGCATTTTTACCTAACGATAGATACTTAGCATCTGGAACGGCTCAATTAATCAATAATTGGGTAGATCCTGTTTATAAATTTGATTCAAGTTCTTTTTATAATTGGGAACAAGATAACCTTCCGATTTATGATCTAGAAGATAGAGGCGATTATCTATTTGAAATGGCAGGATACCCCACATCCTCCGTAGATGGGGTGATGCTAACCGTTTCCTCTGCGGGTGTAGATAATAAAAAAGTATTTGGGTCTTTATCAGCCGCTGTTGATGCACTGCCTAATACTATTAGGTTCCCTGTAACTATTGAGGTAGCAACCAGTGGTTACCTCGGAGACTTACATTTAGAGAGTATAGAATTTGAAGGTCCTGGTGCTGGCTTAGAAATTATTAATAGGGGGTTTGTTAAAGTTTTGACAGGCTCTGGAATTGGGACCAATACACTTTCTGCTTGTATCACTGCTACGAATGGAGGAGCAACCCCTGCTGAAGGAAGTTCCATTACTATTTTTAGTTCTACAGATGTCAGTAATACTATGCTTGCGTCAGAAGCTCTTGGGGTAAGTTCTGTGGTATGGGATAGTGCGGGAGGTACATCTGTAGAAGCTGCTAACTACTGGAATAATTTTACGAGAACTTTTGTCCAGACTCCTGAGTGGTCTAGACCCCAAAGTAATAGTAGAAAAACTATATCGTTATCTACCAATTTTAAAAATGTGGCAGCAGATGGAGTTTTTATGAACGGTGGGGTTCCTAATCAATTTACAGTGTATGCCTATACTGATAACTCCGTTGGTTCAGATATTGAGAGTAGAGGGTTAACTGTTCAACGTCCTGATATTATTCCTCCTACTACTAATATAGGGAGATCTACTGGATTTGTTTATGCTAATGCTTTACAAAATGTTAAGATAAAAAACTGTAATGGTAATATTTATATTAGAGGATTTTGTGTAGACGGAGGTGATGCTAGGACTATTACTGCCCAAAACACTAATATAGGATTTGATATTCAAAATTCGGATGTGGTTATAGAAAACTGTACTGTGGCACGATGTAAGAATGCAGGGATGCTGGCTGTTAATTCTAATGTTACTTTGAATAGAGGGTTCATAGCATTCCGTAATTATGAACTTACTACAGGTGCCGCGACTTTAGATACAAAAATACTGGAAAATCCTACAGCGGGGTTAAAAGCTGTCAACTCAAATATTACTTTGAGTGCTTCTACGGACCAGTATAGAGGTCTCCCCATAGATGCTCCGTTTAGCTTTTATAGAAATATAATAGGTGTAGACCTTCACAATTCTAACCTAGTGACCCCGCAGAAAGTACGATATGGTACAAATATGGATGGGGAGACCTCCGCAGACTCTTTCGGATCACAGACGGTAGTTTTACAGTCCTTCTTTAATAATTTTGAAGGAATTAAAGCTACGGAATCTTTGATTGATATAAGTAATAAAATATCTTCTTTCCAAAATAATATAGGGATGAAATTAGATAATTCTATATGTAGAGTATCCCAAATATCCTTAGACCATAATGAAAAACAAGGATTACTGGCTTCTAAATCTAAGTTTAATTATAACAAAAATGCAGATGCTATAACTTATACCCAGGGTCCGTTTTATCCCGTTACTAATTTTACAGGGAACGGCCAGCATGTTAAACTAAATTCTTCGGAATTTGTCCCTACCTATGTAAGTGGGGTCGGGGAATCTATGGATAATATTTATACTCGATTATCCTTTAGTGGAAACCACGAATTCGATATTAGATTAGACCCGCCTCCAGCGGTTACCACAAGGCAAACTGTACCAGCAGTTGAACTTACTAATAATTCTTACATGAATGCTGTAGCTAGTAAATCTATTTTATTGGGAGCCTACTGGGGAGACCCGCAGATCAGTACCTATTACCAAACCTCACTCAAGGGTACCTGTTTTAGAGTTGTTAATGATAGTAGGTTAGAATTGAATGGACATAAGAATGATTATACTTTTATAATTGGAAATGCTGATTGGGCTAAGAACCAAAAAACTGCTGCTGTTTATGTGGGTAATAATTCAAGCGTTAAATTTGCGGGGCCCACTACCATTGTGCAGGCAGGAGTAGATGTTTTAGCAGAGGATAATTCTACTATAGATTTCGGCCCGCATAGTAGAGATGGTATCCTAGATGCAAGTGGTTGGAATTTGGGAGATCCTGCTAATCACACCAAGGTTGAATTACATTCTACTAGAGCTTGTTTAGTAGCTAATAAAAATTCTATTATTAATATGTATAACTTAGGGGATTACGGGGCGTTCTGGGAGTCCAAGTATAACGCGAATCAGGATTATCTTACTGCCACATTGAATACTTCGTCTTTTTGTTATGCTGGGTATATGCAATTTTATGCTAACCCCTTTGTAAGTTATTCTGATAATCCAGGGCTGGCTAATAACCAAGCTACGTATCCTGGGACACAGCTAGTGAGTCCTGGGTCTAATGCACGAACTTATGGGGGGTTCTCTAGAGCACCCATTACTCCCCCCGCTGTCAGCGGATTATCTTATGGAGGGATGTGTGTGAGAGCAGTAGGAGATAGCCAAGTTAATGTAAAAAATGTGGTATTCCCTTGTGGGTGGGAGAATGCGTCAGGCCCTGTTTATAGTCTTTCAGCTCCTGGACAGTGTAGCCAATTAAGGATTTGGAATATTGCCGATAATTCTGAGTTGCACGCTTCCTATTTAACGGTGGGGAATGATATTAGTACAGGGGGACCTAAACATCCTCAAGATTTAAGTGGTTATTATTATGGACCTAGTGCTGTATGGACTTCCTCTCTTACTACGGTGGGGTTATCGGGAGCACCATCCTCTACGCCTGATACGTCATCTTTAAGTGTGTTAGATTCCTTTGGACGAGGAGTACAGACTGGAGGAGCGTTAGGATATTATGGGAAAACGGAACAGGAAAATATCGGACCATTTAGATTATATGTCTCCCCAGACCCCAAAGCTAAATTCCTAGCTTATCCAGTGGATGCTAATGGGCAACATTATATGCCTAATATTGATTATACTTCACCTGGAGATTTCAATAGTATGGGCTTTAATTTTGCTGGGGATGTGTTTAGTCTTCAAGAAGGAGAACCTTATCAATTATTTGCTCAAGGGTATGCTACTTCTTCTGATTGTAGTGCTCTTAATAGTCAAGGTCCCAATTATACGAATACTAGCGCAGTTTATCAAGATTTAGGATTTAGTGGTTATATTGGTACATTGCCTAATAACCACCAAACTCGTTATGTAGCCTCTTCTTTCTTTTACACAAGTGCTATGCTTCCCCATGATTCTGCCTCTAGAATATGGTTAGATGAATCAGCTATTAATACTTTTGCTAATGCTAAGAATGGTATTCTAAGCACCTCAGGCAGGAAGAAGATATTTAGCTATTATAAAGCAGAGACTGTTTATCCAGGCGAGGCACAGGTCCCTACTCAAAACCAGGGTGGTGGAGGAGCAGGCCCAGTATGGGCAGGGTCCGCTAACCTTTTCGATTTAGATAGAGATTTATAACTATGGCAGACCCAATACCTTATAATTTTGTTACCCCTATTAGATATTACAAAGCTAATGACCCCTATTACTACGAGGTTGATAATATCCCTCTGCGTCAACTAGAAGAAAATATTCTTTACGTTAAAGATAAAGTTGAGACTCATGCTAAGATGAAGGGCTTTGTCATGGAAGGGGATGAGATAAGTATTTATAATATTAAAGAGCTTAGACCAAAGGTTGATGGGGGACGAACAGTAAAGGTAAATGCAGGCAGGTTTGTATCTCGTATAAATGATGCATTTGATATGAATAAACCTCTTGCACAATTGATGGTTGATCAGTATGCTGGGCTTCCTAAAATACTGCCTGAGCTTAAGCAGGTCTGGACTACAGCTCAGAGGGATAAAGTGTGGAGTGACTTCATAGGACCAAAAGCGGCTGCTAATGCATATAATACAAATGGGTTGGAGTTATACTATTCTTTTTATTCTACCCCAGTAGAGGAGGGGGAATGGGGAAGCTGGGGTGTGGATCCTCATACAAACGAGCCAGCAGCAGTAGGTATAAACTATCCTTGGTATGAGGGGCAGGTATGGCCCCAGAATACTTTATGGCCCAACATCAGAGGTACTTACCAGAAGTGGATGGCAGGAAATCCTAATTTAGGTTTGAAGTTAAACACCTATTCTGAGCCAAATGGATATTCTTCTTCAAACTTGCCTACTATTCATCTTATGTTTGTTCAAATGTGGAGGGGAGTTTTTAGAACTGCTGTAGTAGATGTCCCTGATTCTACTATTGAAGTACCTGCATTTAATCCTGGAGATTTTGGCTATTACGATGATAACAATGAGTGGCAGTACCTTACTGAAGCACAACAAAGAATTGATTTATTGGTAGCTTATAGTTTACCTATTGATTCTAGTGCTACTCATATTGTTGATTATCAGGAAAAACTTTCAGGGAGCCAACAATCTGATGGTACGTGGACACCAAAAAAATTAACCAAACCTATGTTGGGAATAGTAATGGGGGCTGGAGTTGGTATTGCTAGAGACGAACATCCCCCTGGGGGGAACCGACATGTGCCTCATGGTATAAAGGGCTTTGCTAACGCGGATAAGAATCAGGCTGGACAAATTCTTGCTAATATATCCGACACAGAGCCCGATGCAAATGTAGGAATTACCGCAGGTAACGATAAACCGTTGCCGACAAAAATTCATGGAAGTTTCCCATCTCCTGATGATCTCTTAAATATAGCACCTGTTATGGCTTTGGATGTCACAGGCTTAGATCAATTACAGCTAGTTGGACAGGCTGCTCTACCTTTGGCCTATATTGTGGTGAATAAGGACCAACCAGAAATTGTTAAAGAGAATATTATTGATATTCGTCCGTTCCTGCGTACTACAGAGTTTACGTATAACGAGAGAGCGGGTGTTGCCGCAGCCAATCCGCCACTATCTTTTGCAAACCCCGCAGTAGGAGCTTATCAATTACACAGTGTACTAGATGCTCAGGAGGAAGATTTACAGAGGCAGATTGATGCGTTGAAAGGTTTAATAGCCCAGAAGCCAGCAGCAGGACAAGCTATTTATACGGATCATATAATGGGAGGTTTGGCTTTTGGGGTTGAGGGTGCTATGTTAGCCATGTGTGATGTAGGCACAGGTGCTGATGATCCTTGGGGAAGTACGACACAGAATAAAACCTATACATCTAAAGGTAATGCAGTAAGCTATAGTTTTGCGTCTCTTACAAGTTCCAAAGAATATATGTTGAAACCCGATAGAATGTTAAAAACCGCTTATTTAGAGTATATAGTTAACGAGAGACAGGGTGACTTGAAAAGATGGCTTTCTAATCCTAGTGTACCCGCTACTGCGACTGTTGGTACTTATCTAGATTTACCCGCACAAGATAATACTACACATATAGGGAGATGTATACCGCTATGGCCTGAATGGGACATGCCCGTAGAGAATTTGACACAATATAATGAGATGGTAGGCACCAACCACAGCTATGGCAGCGGCTCCAAATCGGCTGGAGACCCCTTCTACAAATCTGGATTCAGGGGGCGTTCTCCTGCTCCAACTTATTGGTTGTGGATGGAGGGTCAAAGTTACTCTAGACCTATGCGGTATACCTCTGGCTGGGCTGGACCTTGGGAAGGTTTGGTCGTTGGCACGGGTAATCCTCAACAGGGCAATTGGCCTGCACAATCGGGTTTTGGTTGGGGTGGTGGCCCGCTTGTACAACCTGTAATCGAGTCGGGTCAGATTTACGGTTGTAGTAAGAAGTTGCATCTTCAAATGCCAGCGTGGGTAGAGAGTTACGATGTCCTGACAGAATACTCAAATTGTAGTCCAGCGCAGGGAGAGGGTGGCGGGAGTGGCCGATCTGTCAAGA
>Ga0114902_1000438_pt1 | contig 23470 bp, 30 predicted proteins | sample MalvireepMed_s12_FD_87291 | JGI IMG/M metagenome (GOLD analysis project Ga0114902, IMG submission 87291) | Marine viral communities from the Global Malaspina Expedition - Malaspina viral metaG DeepMed_s12 | ecosystem: Environmental > Aquatic > Marine > Oceanic | place: Mediterranean Sea... | reverse complement strand
TGCCGCAGGGAGGGCAACGGCACCCCGAGGTGCGAAACGGAGAGGAAACGCACCACAAAAAACCACGCGAGGGGAGGTGTCCGCGTGGTTTGGTGTTCGTCAAAGGTCGTAGGAACACATAGCTTACAAAGCTACGTCACGTTTTGAGGTCATTCGCAACACCAAATGAAACCGGCCGCTAACGCCTGCCACAGAAACAAGTGGCCTCGAACCGATTAAAGAGCCGGCGCAGCAGATAGCTTCTCACCAAACTAACGGCTGTGAATATTAGCGAGATGCCTAGTGCTTTGTCCCACACTGCGACGTAGCCAAACCAGGGGAAGACCACAAAAGTAACGGCCCAGGCGAGCACAATCCCAAGCACTACATTTGTAGACGCCTCTACGAAGCTGACGCGGCGAGACTGCACTGTCTATTCCATTTTCGCACGGTGTTAGCCAACGCCTGATGGTACTGTCGCTTGATGGTTCGCCGATCGAGGCGCCGCAGTTTTGCGATCTTGCGCCATGCCGGCCCGCGTGCTCGAAACGCTGCACTGTGCGCCACCGCCCACAGCAGCTGTCTATCGCGCACCTCGTCCTGCACCAGCACCACACGAATTGCCAGGTCATACGCACTGACCTGCTCATTGGTCGCCGCACCGAGCCGCATGTAGACTTGCTCGTCGGGGTAGGCGAGCCACTCCGGTAGCGTATCCGGCCACCACGCCTTGCGTGCCTTGCGCATCGCCGGCGGCAACCGGCGCTCCGTTTCAGCCGCTGCGAGCAGCAGGTTGTGTAAGTCGATCTCTGTAAGCGTCTCGCTCATCGTCATCCATCTTGCCGATTGCACGCCAGTAATCCGCACGGTCCTGAGGGTTCAGTCTCTTGCCGGCTTCCACGATGGGATCGCGTCGGGCGCGCTTGCCCTGGACCACCTCTCGATAACGTGCGTTGAAGTTTTTCGGTGCGATAGCCTTTCGCAGAGTACGCAGCACCATCGCTGGATCTGGCGGAGCTTTCATTCGACAGCTACGTATAGCTACAGCTACATTAAGCTTAAAGTAAGTATAAGTATTAGTTAGGTCTTCATTTAGCTTAGGGCTTGACGTAGCTTTCTTAGCTACTGTATAGCTATGTTTAGCTCTAGCTATATGTAGCTCTTCCACCAATCCTAAACTTTTTAAGTTATCCACAGCCTGCTCGAGTGTGCCCTCGAGGCGCGCACCCAATCGCTCCCGCAGCAGCTCACTCTCCATGTAGTCATCGAACGCCTTGAGTTCGCCAAACAGCAGGATGCCGTCGGGGCTAATCATCGGTACCCTCACTCCGGTATCGTATCAGGCCACTGTCCGCGAACTCGATGCCAATCTCTACCCCGATCGACCTGGCAAGTAGCATGTTGTCCAGTGCGTCAGTCCCTTCTTCCGTCACACGCAGGTCTCGTTCACGCCCAGGCACTCGCACCAGCATCCCGGTCTCACGTAGAATCTTGAGGTGGAACTGCTCCGAGCCCTGCGCCCAGCCAAACTTCGCCGAGATCTCACGCCCGGTCGGGCCCTGCTCGTGGGCAAGCCAATACTCATTGATGTACTCGAGCACCTCTAGCTGGCGGGGTCGGACTATCACAGAACCGCCTCAGAGGCCCGTACAGAGCACTTAGGGGCTTCCTGGTTACAATCATACCACAGCATCGCCGCCTTCGTCCTCTCGCCGCTCTGGGGGCTTGCAGGCGGTCTCGCCCTGGCAACACTCTTCCATCACGCTTCCACAGACATTGCACTGTGTGTGGCCGTGTACCTCGATCGGGCTGCACATTTGTTGGCAGCGGCTACATCGGGTCATTTGCTGGCTCCTTCCCAGTTTCTGAACATTGCTTCCATTATTTCTGCCGCGACTTGTGGCAAAATCGAGTTCCCCAGGGCACGGAGCTGAGCCACCCGGTTGGGTATCCCATGAGCCACGCGACCCACTCGGGGTTCAGACTGCCACCAGCTTGAGTCGAAAGAGCTGTACCTCCCTGACTGTACTTCTGTTTCCTGTGATGTACATCGTCCTGTACTGGAGTCGACCACATTAGATTCGGATGTGCCACTTGATCGTTGATACTGATTGGCATACCCTTCTCCAACTTCATTTTCATTCTTTCCTTTGAACTGGCTCCTCGTCCGCAATGTGCGTCTGGAGTGCGCCACCAACTCCCCCGATCTCGGCCCCGCATTGATGGTGCCGCCTGGTTCGCTTGCGCTGTAGGCGTGTGCAACAATCCACACTCTGTCTCTCCGGTGCGGGGCATCGAGGGCGCAAGCTGGAATAACAACCGGCCTTGCGGCGTAGCCTTCGTTTTCCAGGTCAAGTAGCACCTCGTCGAGCCCCAGCGTGATGTGACCAGTAACGTTTTCAAAAAGGCACCAAGCGGGTCTTTTGCGCTTAACGATTTCAAACACATACGGCCAGAGGTGACGGTCATCTTCCGCGCCTTTCTGCTTCCCGGCAACGGAGAAAGGGGTACACGGGTAGCCTGCGGTGAGGAGATCGCATCCCCCTTCGTAGTCGAAGGTTTTAATGTCGTCGTAGATAGGCACTCCTGGCCAGTGATGTCCGAGGACGGCCTGGCAGAAGGGGTCGATTTCACAGAAGGCAATGGTGCGAACATCTCTGCCTGCTCTGGCTCCGGCCCAGCGTGCGGCGAGTGCGAACCCCCCAATCCCGCTGCATAAATCGATGTGCCGGATTTCATTCAAGTCTCATCCCGTTTTTGCAGCACCAATTCGTAGCCCAGCGTGTTCACCACCGCCCGCAGGTTGGCGACCGTCGGCTGACGGTCGTAGCGCCAACTCGAGATGGTGCTCCGCGTGACGCCAGACCTCGCGGCAATATCGACGATCATCCGGCGTTGCGAGTTCATCAGTTCAAACACGTTTTTGACCAGCGGGTCGGCATTTTTGGGGATCGTTAGACGACCGGCCCAGCGGTTGGCACCACGGCCCTTCTGCAGATTGCGGTTGCTGCGCTTGCGCTTGATGCCGGCATTGCGCGGCGACCAGCACGGCGCCAGTAACTGGGCCCGGCTGCAGTGGAATGCGGAACAAAACATCTCGATGTATTTGTCGTGCAGGTTGGTATGGCCCATCTCGAGATTTCTCACCGACCACTCGTCGCAGCCGACAGCGTCGGCGCAAGCCTTCACCGACCAGCCGCGCCTGCCCCGAAACTTCACGATCGAGTTCGGGTGGAAGACTTTGAGATGGGTATCAGGCACGCCCGACAACGCGAAGCTCCATGTACTTTGTTAGACACTCATCCGCCTGGTCGATCGATCGAACGATGTGGACGTGACAATCAGCGGCGATCAAGTCCTTGATGCATTGGCGCTGATTCGGGCTGACGACACCTTTAGCGGTCTTCACTTCGAGGAAGACCGGCGCGTAGTGAAACGTCCATTTCCATGCGTCCATCGGACAGAACACCATCAGGTCCGGTGCGCCGGCACGCACCGCCATTCGCTTTTGCTTCATGCGCCAGGCAACGTTGCTCTTCCAGGACTCATTGGGAACGTGGATCATCTGCGCGCCCGGCGGCTTCGCCACTGCAAACCATTCGACAATCGAAATATGGATGTCGTCTTCTTTCATCGAACAAAACTTCTGTTTTTCTATCCGACGATTTACGGACCTTTCCCGATATAATCAACGCCTCAGTTTGACGTTTGCAACAAAGACGGCATAATGAGGCCGTTTGAGGCATATTAAAATCAGATTGATAAGGGAGGAAAATATGGCTGGCAACGTGTACGCCCTCAGTAATCTCGGGGGGGGGCGTCGGCGAGCGTTCGACCCGCTTATGGACGCCAGATTAAAGCCAATGTTGAGGTCTTACTTTCGTTTTCCAGGTGTTGATATCCCACGGACCAAGCGACAGACCCCGGCGTACTATCGTTTCGCGCCGGTCTGCGCCACACGGCTCGTAGGCGGGTTCGCAAGCGAAGACCTAATCAAGTGCGTAAGGCGGAACCCGAATTGGTCTCTGCTCATCCAGGCGATCGCAGCCGGATGGGTGTGGGACGATCCACACACCCTCGACACACTCACCAACTTGCTGACATCGCCGAGGAGTGTCTTGGCTGAGTGGCTGACGGAACTGCGTTCTATAGGCCACGCTGACTATGTGAGCAGGGACGACACAACCTACTGGCTGCCGACGCGCAAGACTATGTATCGTTACATAGAAGTGGTTGCGGGTCTTGCCGATCTGTTTGAGACGATTGCAGTCGAGCACACAGAGGTATTCGAAAGTTTGTCTGGGGGGAGAGACTGGATAGACACAGATGAGCCACTGGCTTTTGATCGAACACACGACGCTCTTGAAGCATAAAGCAATTTTTAGGGAGAAGAAGAAGAATGGCAACTAAACTTGACCTTGCCACAAGTCTCCGCCGGACCCGCGAAAAAGCAGGCTGGACTGGAGACGTGGTGGCAAGCAAGCTCGAGATGTCGTCGGCGGCGTATCGACGGTACGAGCGTGGTGAGGTGGACCCGGGGGCCAGCACCATTTTAAAGCTGGCGGAAATATACGATTGTTCCGTCGACGCGCTGGTTTATCGCGGCGGCGAGGGCGGGGAACATGGCGAACAGTTCGACATCCAGGTCGGCGAGGAAGGTTCGTTTCATATCAACATCACTGGAGTTTTGAACACTGGTGCGGCAAAAAAACACGGCGAAGCATACAAGCCAGTAATGCCAAAGGCCAAATCGCGCGGACGAGCAAAGCCAAGAAAGCGCAAAGCAGCAGGGTAATTTATAAGCACTATAAGTACGGGAAAGGGCCGCATATATGCGGCCCTTGCCTTTTAATGTCGTATTTGTTACTTCTTCTCCAATCAAACGGAGAAGTAATTTGACAGATATAGACGACCTGGAACTGCCCGACTGGGCAGTCAGGCATCATTTCCTCAACCACAGCCCGAGTGGATGCACCCGGCCCGATGATCTCGAGTTCTTCGAGAAGGTCGTCGCGCGGCCGGCAAGAGTATTCAACCCGTTCGGAATACCCGCAGTGGCCGGGACGATAGCCCACGACTATGCAACCGACGTGATAGTAAAAGGAGTTGAACAGGCAGAAGCGTTCCGCCATGCCGTGTCACGGCTGGACGAATACACGCCACGCCCGTGGATCGAAAAGGACGATTGGAAACACAACGTCATCCGCGAGAGCATCTACGCAGTCCCGAAATCAGACCCGAAGGTCAGCGGCACCGTCTTTGAACTTACCCTCGAGCATCTACTGCAGGGCGTGCGCGAAGCGACCGCCGGGAGCAACGTTGTTGAGGAAGGCAAGTGGGCGTCGATCCGTTTTAACGGGCTGACGCTTCCGACCGTCGGCCAGCTGGACCTGCAAGACCGCGGGGTTATCGAAATGAAAACCAAGTGGCCGAGAAACAGCAATCAAGCCAAGAAGGGTTGGGGGCCACCGACCATACCGAAGACCCCCGACCCAGACCATGTCATGCAAGTGGCCTTCTACTGGCGATGGATGCGTGAGCAATCCGAAAACGTGCCGGTGAAACTGATCTATGCGGGATGCAACGGGTACAGAGTTTTCGACAGTGCCAACGAGCCGTTGTTGAGCGAGGCAAGCATGAGTGCGGCCCTCGATCACATGCGCAAGGTAGCGCGCAAGCGAGAGATAATCCTACAGGCTTGTGCCACGCGCGACCAGTTGTTCGAGATGGTCACGCCCAATTTTAAGGACTGGAAATGGAACAACGTACGTCCTGAGTATTTCAAATTGGCGTGCCAGGTATGGGGCGTCTGATGCTGGGAAATCTGGGTGACCTGTTCGGCTGGCTAGCAATCGCAGCTATGTTTTACGCCCTCACGTTGTTCACATGCGCGATCGATGATCACTGCGCAGCTGCTTTTATGGGCCCGCTGCTGTGAACCGTTACCCAGCGCAGCCAGGTGCAAAGGTCGACGGGCCTTCGAGGTTGGCAGCCGAACACATTGGCCCCAGCGTTGACACACTACGCGGCCTGGCGCTGCGCGAAATTTTTAAAAGCCAACGTGGTTTAACCGCGGATGAAACCGCGGAACGTCTCGGCTTGTCACTGCTCTCAATCCGGCCCCGGGTCACTGAACTAAAGCGCCTGGGCGAGATCGAGGACAGTGGTGTTCGCCGGAAAAATACGAGTGGAAGATATGCAACTGTTTGGAGAAGGAAATGGAGACACGACTTATTCAGCTAAAGCAAAGAGTAGTGTTGCTGGACTTTTACAAGAAAAGGCCGGTCGGCCAAGGACGGGTCGAGGCAGTCACATACGCCGATCCGATGCGTTATGGCGTAACCCTTGATGGCAAACAATTCCCCGAGCCCGACGTTACGGCAGGAGAGTTGAGGGCGATCGATGAGTGACTTTAACACAGACTTGATCGACGCCCTTAACGAGATACAAAACCCGTACACCGACGGGCGGGCGAATTACGGGAAATATGCAACCCTGTCCGAGTGTTTGAGCAAGGCGAAAGGAACGCTGGGCAAACACCATCTTGCCATCAGTCAAGCGGTGCATTCAGACCCAGACCGGGTCGTCACAAGTATAAAGCACATCAGCGGCGACTGCATTTCGGACGGCGGCGTCCCGCTCCATTGCGTGGACAAGAACAACCCACAGAAAATGGGGGCCGCCATCACGTACGCGCGGCGTTATGGGCTGTGTGCGATATTGGGAGTTGTAGGTGATGAGGATGACGACGCACAGAGTGCGACTGCGCCCGAGGCGTTGCCAAAACCGAAACCTACAAAGAAGCCGACACTCGATGTACCAATGCCCAGGATCGTGGCCGAGGAAATCCCGTTCGATCCCGGTGAGGCCAAGGAAGATTGGCCCGCCTGGGCAAAGAAAATCGGGGAGCTTATCGACGGCTTGAGAGACTCAAAGGCGCTCATGGAAACCTGGACTACGACCAAGCCAGACCGTGAGAAGCTGAGAGAAAAACACCCGGAATTGCACGCGAAGTTGGCGGAACGCGCGAAGAAGCGTCGAGCCGTATTGGAAAACAAATCGGAGTAAAAATTATGCCCAATGCCAAGTACGAATACGTTTTCGGTTGCTTGCTCTTTAAGAACGAATTAACCGCGGAAGACATCGAGGCAAACCGGCCACCGCACTCCAACTCAAGTGTCTACGCCTCGATGGAAAAACAAGAAGCCAACCTTGCCGAGAAAGAGGGACGCGAACCAAGACCGATCCCCGAGGAGATCACCTTTAAGACCCGCGAGGTGTCCGCCGCGGCTTACCCGTCAAAGCTCGGGTTGAGCCTCAAGTTCCAACGCAAAATAGAAGCGGACCCGTTCGATGACTGAGAGCGCACTCTGCACCACGCGAGAAGCTTGCGAGAGGCTATTCCTAAACAAGGCCCGGCGAGACCGAGGCGAAATCCATGCCACCAGGGCGGACATGTACAGGTTGTACAGGATGATCAACAAGGGCCAGATCAAAGCAAAACAAGTGGGCGAGAGAAAGTACATCCCTGATGCCGAGATCGAAAGGCTAACCAATGGTTCGGACACCAGCTGAGATCTTGGACAAGGTCAAGGCGACCATCGCAGAACGCGGGCTCTCTCACGGAGACTACGCGGAGAACATGGACAACACCGCCGACCTGCAGAGTAGTTTCTTGCGAACGCGTTTGGAAGGTTCACAAGCTGCCGTGTCCCTGGCGCTGTTAAAAATATCGAGGATGACTTGCGGGGGATTCAATATAGATGACTACGAGGATGCGATCGGCTACCTCGCGATCGCAGGGGCGCTCGCGGAAGCGGAAGCGCAAGAAGAACGACCCAGCGGACCCGAACGCACACTGCGCGTTTTGCGGTGACCGCCTAGCGCCGACCGGCTACGTGGTCAACGGCGAGGGCTTGTTGCTGCATTACCCGACGCCAAATTGTTTCGACGAATACCGCAGGCACCAGGACTATGACCTCGTAAGCAAAGGGGGGCTCTAGGGCCCCCCGGGGTACACTCATAAAATACGGGTTTTATGGGTCAGGCTACACCGCGCAGGTGGGCGTCGAAGTCGTTGCCCATCTGTTGTGTCTCTGCCAAATCATTAATCCAGTGGACATAGGTGCTGTACGTCTCGGCTGGGGTCTTGTGCCCCATCAGAGTCGCGAGGGTTGACCACGTATCGTCCTTCCTGTCTCGGCTGGGCTTGTGCATGGCGATCGCGATCGATGCAAACATATGGCGCAGTTGGTGCCAGGTGCAACGAGGCATCCCGACATTGTCGCAAGCGCGATGCAAGACACGGGTCCGCCAATTATCGGACGACACTTGCCGGTTGCCCTCGCGCGTGACAAACACGCGGTCCTCATCGCCGGACCAAGGCGAACGCATTTTCCATTCCGCCAACAATTTCTTCAGCGTCGGGGTCATAAAGACCGAGCGGCGAGATTGTTTGGTCTTGGTGACGCCAACGGTCTGCACGCCTGCGTCGCCTTCACGCGCTGCTGTGCGAACCCAGATCAAACTGTTGTCGAAGTCGACGTATTTCCACTTCAGCGCTGCCTGCTCACCAAACCGCAAATTTGTGTGGATGGCAAAGACAACCGCAATGCCGTCACACCAGGCGACCTGGCTCAAATTGTAACGCCCGTCGGGGCTGTTCTTGTCCTGTTTGTAACGGGGCCGATCGAACTTAACGACCTCGTCACAGAGACGCGCGATGTCGGGCGTCTGTATGCGCTCAAGTGCGCCTTCCATCTCAGCCTCGGCCTCGGTGGTGGCGTGTGTTGACTGTTCGTGTTTCACCGCGCGAGCCGCATTTGATGTATTGCCTTTGTCGCCACGCGCGAAAACTTTGTTGCACCAACCGAGGTTCACGGCGCAGTCGATGGCGCAGCGCAAGGCTTCGATTTTGTTTTTCTTGGTTTTGTAACCGCCATCAAGATCGGCAAAAATATTCGTTACGTCGGCGACCTCAAGATCGCGGACCATCAAGTCGCCGACTTGCTTGCCGTTGTACATGCGCGGCGCGAATATCGGTTTGCGGTTCCGGCCCGTGCCTTCGAAGCCAGTGCGGACCTGTTTCCACGCACGAGCATTCCGTTTCGTGTCGCGGCAATACTTAGGCGTTATTGATTGCTTCACGTCGCGGCGCTGATCCAACTGTTTGCAGAAAATCTCGATCACCGCAGCGAGGGTTCCAGTCTCTGCATCCACGACCATGCCGCCGGTTTCGAGGGCAGCGTTGAACGTATCGCAAAGGGCGAGCGCCGCTGGCGGGGCCTTCTTAGAACCTACGATGGGCTCGAACTGAGTAGTATGGCCGCCATGTCGCACTAGCCACGCGCCGCGACTGGGCCACCATTTGGGCTCGATTCGTTTGAATGGGGTACTCATTATAGTCTCTCCGTTTTCTACGTGTGTTCCTAGAGACTATATAGTAACTGTCAGTTACATTCGCAATGGCATGACATGGTGGATATGTCCACCGTTTTGCATCTGCCGCTTGCGCGTAGCTTGCGCGTGAAACGGACCTAACTGGCTGAAACTGGCTCCCCGGGCCGGACTCGAACCAGCGACATGGTGGTTAACAGACTGCTTACACCCTTGATTTGTATGCATGCCTCTTGATGCAAATGTTGCGCAACGCCACTGTAACCAACAATCCTATGTATCGTCTCTACCTCCTTTCACATTACATGGATGCGTATGTTGCGCAAGTTTTTGCGCGCATTTTGCGCGTGGGATTGCGCGTGCGACGCGCAGACTTAACGCGATCGCTTCCACGCCAGGTAGTCAGCAGCCTCTGCGACATCTGCAAAACATTGGACAAAACGGACCTCGCTGTCCGCCCCCGGGTCTATGATAGCTGAGATGGTCGAGCCATGCTGCTGGCCTGGGTGGCCTAGCCGCTCGGCGTAGCTGTCGAGTGCAGACCACTTGTACCCACGGGCTCGGATCAACCAGTACACGAAATTCCGATGCTCGTGTTCTTCTTGGTGCATGGCCCAATGATGCGTGTGCCCGCTGGCAAAGATATGCGCTTTCGAGGTGGTGATGGCGGCACGTTGATTGGAGTGCAAACTATTCCAGATGGATCTGCCCGGGAAGTCATGGGCGCTGATGATGCGACATCGCTTGCCGTTCGGGAACACCAGCTGCCACTTTGCGCACCAGTCCGCCATCGGGATTTTGTGTGCATTGTGTGCTTTCAAGAGGTCGGCATCGGCACCCCACAAATCGTGATTCCCCATAATCCACGCCAAGTATTTCACCCTGCTCGAATTTAGCATCCACTCGGCAAGTCGCCTCGCGGTGTCCAATGAGGTATCCGACTTGGCGTGCAGACGCATCAAGCGTCCCGGCCAATCTCCATCCGTGGTATCGCCAAGGTTACAAGCGTAGTGCCCCGTGTCCTCACCCCCAGGCCCGGGGTTTCTCATCAACGACAAATCCGCGCGTAAAGCCGAAATATTGCAGGCCCCACTATCGACGTGAGGGTCTCCAATGAAATGTAACGCGATCGGCAGGGTCGATTTCTTGAACTTGACCTCGTACCACTGCTTTTCATTATGTGCAGCGGCACGACGTTCGAAGCGTCGCTCCATTGTGTCGAGAATATCTTCAACGGGAATGTCGCCAGGCTCATCAAAACTCGGAAGTTCGACCGTGTCTGGGGGCGGCAACTCAACGCCGCGCGCCTGCGCTAAGCTGTAGCGATGGTCAAAGGTGCTGCGGGGGAGATCTAGCGCGCGTGCAGCTGCAGCCGGAGTGCCATGCTCCCGAACTGCCGCCAGCGCTTCAGCCAGCACCTCGTCGTCAAGCGGCTTTGTTGACACGTAGTCTTTCCGCCAGACGCTCCGTCCGATCTGGCACCTGCCCGTGCAGTCGACTGTCGATAAGCTCGGCAGCTGCAGTTGTGCGATCGCCGGCTTCGAGTGCGGCCAGACACTTCTTAAATTTCCGCAGGCGCGTGAGCCCCAGCCAAAACGTTAGTTCCACCAGCACCGCTTGAACATCAGGAGGCTGCTCATCGGCCCAACCAAACGTACGGTGCAACTCATCCACGCAACGGTTGATATCGTTGCGGAGCAGAAACTCCGCCTCTGGCTCGCTAATACCCAGCGCCCCGTGATTTTGATCGATATTGCGACCATAGCCCACAGTCCAAGCTTTTGCTGGAACGCATTGATAAGCATGAGCCCGATAGCCCTCGTCGGCCTTCAGATTGCGCACAATGGCATCAACTGGCAGGACGATCATCGAGGCTTGCACACTTCATACCAAGCTGAGTTGTGCTGACGTATTAAACGCACGGTCTCAGAACTGTCGGCCGTCCTCGAGAAAAAGATAGGCCCGAAGATTTCACACGCGCTGTCAGTGGTTATCTCGGTTGGCTGGATCAGTGCGCACGCTGGCATCATCGTGAACAAGAGCCCTACGAGCAGCGTTCGCCCGACGGACCATGTCGAGCACCTTTCGCGACTGCCTTGCTTCCTGCTTGGCTTCCCCAGATTTGATGAGTTGCCGGTCACGAAAAAGCCCCGTCAACGCACGCGCCAGGCCGACCAGTCCGCGGAGCAAACTTACCCATGTCATCAGCCGTCGGCGTTCTTATTGCGGCCAAAGTTGCCAGCGATCAGATTGAGTGCCCATAACATTTTAGACACCACCGCATCATCCGATTTCGTAGGCGTCAATGCGGTCACTGCCGTTGCGGCAGTTACCACAGCGGTGACGGCCGCAAGCCATGCAGGCAAATCGCCGAACCATCCTAATATACTTTCCATCGTACTTTCCTTTCAAAGAAATGATTGAACAACAACAGTCACAATCCCTAGCAGGACCGTGCCGATTATTAGCCACGCGAGTTTCTCCCAACGCTCTCGAAGTGCACGGAGTTCTAGGTGGGCATCATGCCACCTAGAGGCACATTCGCGTTCGTGTCGGTCTATGCGGTCGAGCGCATCGAGCGCGATCTGGGTCGGTGTCTTGCGTGGCGTGGTCATTTAATTTTGTCCGAGAGTTTGTTTATGTGGACCCAGAGTTCAGAAATCTGTTTGCTGTGAACGTCGGATTGCGCCCGTAGTTTCACGGTTTCCGTGTACATATCGCGCCGATTGATATCATCGACATCCTTACGCAATTCTTGCGTTTGTTGGAGCAGTTTCACGGCGGTGACAATGCCCAAAAACAGCGCTACCAGGATCTCCCAGTATTCTTGGATCATGTCCATCAGGCATCTGACCCTGGCTCTGCAATTATTGACTCGAGTTCCTCGGGATCGTATGCCCGCACCAGTGCGCCATCCGGCGCCGGCATGATGCAGAGAACGCTGACGAGCAGCTCGCCATCCAAATAGTTCTCCCAACGGCGTGCGGTGACGACAGCGACCTGCGGCTGATGCTGCGAGCGGAAGACCCGAACCACGTCAACTTGGTCCGCAGGAAGTTCGTGATACTTCACCCACCTGGCCGTCGGACCTGGGCCAAGATCGACCCACTTGGCTTTCCACTTATACGCGAAGAATTGCGTGAGCCCCTGGAGCAGCTTGTCACTTCCGCAGGGCGATCGCACCCCACGCTCCTCATGCTCGCCGTCCTGCGCGATCGCAGCAGTTGCGTCAACCGCAATAAAAAAGGCCGCGCAAGCGGCCGCTGTGCCAAAGATTAAACGTCTAATCATGGTGGGGCTCCTCGTATCTCCTTCTACTAACGATCGCAACCGCCGGGATAATTAGCAAACAGTCATATTTGGGGGGGTCATTGTCATCCACAGACTGTGCGATGGTTACACTTTCGCTAGTTTCTTTAATCAAAACCCCGCACGACTTGATATGTGCAAGATCAATCTCGTCGCCCGTCCATGCTTCATCAGTTCCGGCCGAGTCAATCCACTCGATGAAAATAAGGGACATACCTCATCCGCTGCTTCAGTCGATCGCGTCAGGCCAGTCGTGTATTGGTGCGTTTCCACCTACCGGAGCATCAAACAGGGCCTGAAAAGCAGCCATGTTCGCTGCATCTGTGATAGCTCCCTCGATTGTTGTGCAAGCGCTAATCACCGCAGCGCGGTAAGTTGCTACAGCTTCGTCGATATCTCGATCCCGTTCAGCCTTGGCGATTACTTGCCAGTCAGTTAACCGCAAGAGAGAGTTCGCAGTAGCTTTAGATTCCTTAATCCAAACAGTTTTCAGCCCATCTTTCGTGGTTCCATCATCTCTGCTTGTATCCGTAAGGGATTTTTCAGTCTTGTTATACGTTAAATCCTCATTTTGCGACCAAGTATAAAACCGACTATCTGGCTGAGGGTCTGGCGTAAACTCAGTAAGGCCCATCGAGGACTTATATTCTGGAGTCCAGATTTCCCAGTTGCTTGGATGAGTTACACCATCTTGCGACCACGAGTGACCAGTTTGGATAATTTGACCATCACTTGTTTTAAAAAACATTATCTTTCCTTTAGGCTGGACCCCAAGAAGCAGCCGCCATCGATCCTTGGAATGTTGTTGCAGCGGGAGTGGATGATACTGTTAAACCTGATTGAGCGATGGCAAATGTTTTATGCGCTCCTGATCCCGCTTGGTTTTGTTTAAAATTAGAGTCAAAATCCTCAGTCAGTCCAGCCCAAGTATGTGTCGTAGCAGAACTACTTTTATTATCGATAGAACAGGCAATGCCAACGCCATTGGCTGGGATGTCCAGTGTGGTCGAGTAGCCTGTTCCGCTATCGTCTGCATCACTTCCTGTGTCATCGGCAGTAGCATTAGCATCATATACAGCCCAGACACCAATGTAGATGCCGTTAGTGCCACGATCATAATTGAGGACGATATCACCCGTGGTTCCTGAGTTTACTACCGCCGAATAAATCGCTGAATGAGTTTGGTCAGCGGCGGTTGCATCAACAATCTTAGTCGCTGTTACTCCGGCTATAGTCACTGAAGTAGCAGCAGACGTACCACTATGACCACCTGTATTGCCGGTGCCTACCACAACCAGTCGCCCAGTAGCTGCATCGCCGATTGCGTGACTGGAAAATGTATAACTGTCAGTTTCAGTTGTGCTGCCCGTAGTTCCTTCAAATGATGCAGTAACTGCTGTCACCGCAGGACTAGCGAACCACTGTGAGCCAAACATAGTCATTGAACATCAAGCTCCAGACAGTGCTAGTTGAACTGCACCGATCAAAATTGAGTCGGCAGCAGAGACAAAATAAGGGATTATGTCTACCGCATTGGCGGCGGTACTAAGGGTAATACCAGCATCTCCGACTGTTTTGAACTGACTGCCAAGACTTAAAGTTCTGCTTCCCGACCCGTCTTGAATACACACAATGACACCAGCTTGTCCCACCTGTTCTGTAGATGGATTTGCCAGAGTGACGTTCCCCGTAAAGGTGAGAACAAAGTTCTGATTGGCAGTAAAATCTAAAGTAACCGATCCTGTATTTGACGTATCCGTATCGGTTTTAGCCAGAACAGTGCCAGCAAAAGTACCTGTAGTTGTACCCGTAGCTATAGAAAATACAGTGGCGTCGGCATCGTTCTTGATCGTGACATCTGTGTTTGAGCCTTGCCCACAAATTACGATTCCCTCCGTACTTGTGTATCCGAGGGCGGCGTTATCACTGGCAGCTGTGTCGCCTCCAGGTTCTATTTTCCCTGTCGCGCTTAACGTAGTGAATGCGCCAGCGGCGGGAGTTGTCCCACCGATAGCCCCAGGTGCCGCCATCTTAGCGGTCACATTGGCAGCCGTAACAGCGCGCGCTGTGTCAGATCCAGTTACAGTTTCGGCATCTGTCGCAAGCTCTACAACGCCTTTGTTTGTCGCGCTCGCGTCTTCTCCAGAATACGTGACTGTGTTCGTGCTAGAAACCGCGACATCGATACCTTCACCAGCTGCGAAGGTTTGCGTTTCCCCGTTCTCGACCTCCTGCGTGGTCGAGCCGTCGGACATAATGAAGGAAGACATGCCCCCGCCGGCATTTCCTGTTCTGACGAACTGCACGCTGACGGCATCGCCGTCGCTTATCGTGCCCGCGCTTTGCACAAATGTGCAGGCGATTTTCGAGTACGTCGAAGCGCTAGTGACGGCGCCGGTCACGTTGTAAATATGGAAGTTCTCAGGTGCCGAGTTCTTGTAGATTGAGATCGTGCCGCGCAGTGCTGTCGTCGTGCTGTCGTCCCAACTGTCGACCTGCGTATTGATCGATGCACCGCCGGCCTCAACGTCGTCCATATAGACAACCGTCGCAGAACTCGGCGTTCCGTTATTTAGCCAGACTTTTCCTGCGCCCTGGTCAGTATCGGTTGTCGCAGTCTCAAACGCCATCAGAAGGCCAGCGACATTTCCCGTCGCGCCGGTGCTGCCAGTCGAACCAGTCGATCCGGTCGATCCGGTGGCGCCAATATTTCCGGTGCGGACGAAGCCCAAGACCACTGGGTCGGTGTCACTGAACGAGCCCGTGCCGGCGACGTAAGTGAGAGCCTGCTTTGTGTAGCCGCTCGCGTTGGTTGCGGCACCCGTTACATTCCATTGTGCCCAGACCGCGGCGTCGTCGCGCTTCGACATGGTCATAGTCCCGCGAAGCGCGGTCGTGGTGCTGTCGTCCCAGGTTTGCACAAGGGTTGAGATGGTGGCGCCCGCTGTGTCGACATCATCGATGTAGCACGCACTTGCCGAACTTAGAGTGCCGTTATTGAAACGTATAATTCCAGCGCCTGGATCTGCATCTGTGGTCGTCGTCGAGTAGGTAAGATTAAGGCCGGCAGGGATGCCGATGTTGCCGCTGCGTGAGAAAGACAACCGAACCAAGTCATCATTGCTGAACGAGCCCGTGCCGGCGACATATGATAAAGTGTGTTTCGTATAGCCCGAAGCATCGACCGCCGCGCCGGTTATGTTCCAGGTGGCCCAGACAGCAGCGTTCTCTTCCTTGACCATTATGATCGTGCCGCGCAGAGACGAGTTTGTGCTGTCGTCCCATGTTTGCACGAGCGCGCTGATATCCGCACCCGCAAGATCCGCATCATCGATATAGCAGATTGCTGCACTTGATAAGGTGCCGTTATTAAATCTAATGTACCCAGCCCCAGGGTCGCTGTCCGTGGTCGTGGTCGAATACTTCAGGCCCAACCCCGGCGGCACACCAGAACTACCGGCTGGCGAGAAGGCGAGGGATACCTCGGCGCTGTTCGATGCCGATGTGGAACCCGCGAGATAAACGACCGGCACTTTCGTATAAGAGCTCGCGTCCGTAACGGCACCCGTCACCTTGAAGGTAACAATCGGGGAAGCGGTATTCGGATTGCCGGCGATCGTAATGATACCCCGGTTTGCACCGTCGGCGTCGTCCCAGCTTTGAACCCACGCGGAGATGTCTGTGGACCCATCACTGTCGTCGACATACATCACGGTGGCCGAGCTAAAATCGGCATTGTTCAGACGGATAAACCCGGCACCTGGATCTGCATCTGCTGTGGTCGTCGAGTATTGCATCGAGATCCCGCCGGCCATGCCGGTCTGCCCGATCGGTATGCCCAACGCGAGGGCACCACTGGCGGTCGTGAAGGCTGCCGTCGCTGTTCCCGGTGAACCGGAACTGGTTGCAACATTGCTGACGCTAACCGAACTGACACGGCCCGTCGTGGCTTCAATTCCCGTGCCGTCAGACGTAAACCCCAAGAGCTTGCCGGCTCGAGTGGAAGCATCGTCCGTAAATTCGGGCGTGGTGATCGATGTCGTCCGCGATACCTTGAAGGAGCGGTCAAGCTCCTCTTGCAGTTCCTGGCTAATATGCGTCAGCTTGTCGAGCGCGTCTTCGTGATCGGCGGCCGGGAAGGGGTCGGCTGGCTGATAGTCGGTGCCTTGTGTGAGCGCAGTATCGCGAAGGATCACGACAGTCTCGCCGCTCGCCGGCGCCGTCACAAAGGTCACATTGCCGCCGGCAGTTTCACCAACGCCAGACACGCCGTAGTTGGCCGAGCCGGTTCCTTCCGCCTTGAGCGCCTCGGCGCCGGAGCTATCGGTCCTGACGTAGACCTTTAGTTCGGTACTGGCGAAGACCTTCCAGGTATACGCGAAGGCCGTCGTGGACCCGTTGCCGGAGTAACTGGCTTTGAGTGTAGTAGTGCTAATAGTCATCTTATTGGGCTTCCATTAGTTGCAGTGACTCCAGTCCTAATTTCTCTATTTCCAAATTAAGCTCGTCTCTAATGCTGGCTAGTTCCTCGGCGTAGGGGCTCTCGGTCATTAACTGGAACTTAGCCAAAGATCGAACAGCCCCCATGATGCCCCTCACACTTTGTCGGGCTGCGTCATGCGCCAACTTGTTGCCCTGCCTGCTCGCGGCGATCATCTTTCGGTAATTTTCTTTTATTTCGGCGTACCCGGCCCCCAGTAGTGGGCCATCGCCATCTGTGTTTTTCGGCAAATCACTGGGCTTGGTTTTGCTGTCAGGGTTAATGATGTACTCCAGCACCTGGAAAGCCATTGTTCCGGCGCGTTCGTGGAACCAAGCGATTTCTTTAGCCTCTAGCCCAATATCCCCGCCCAAATTTGTCGGGTGCCCTGTCAGCGTCGCGTCGTTTTGGCCTGTGTCCAGATAGACCAACTCTTGATCAACAATATTGGGGTCGTAAGGACTTCTGGTACGGCTGTGGACGATCTTGCGCCCCCACAAGTCGCGCTCTGGTTCCAGTGTCAATGACCAGCCGGGGAGACGCGCTGCAACATGGTCAAGCGTGTTAACCCGCAACCGTTTTAGCTCGTCCGTCGCCACTTTTAATTCGTTCCACGCTGCGGAACCGGGCACCAGACTTTTCAGATACTGGCGGATCATCCTCTCCCCGTAACGGCCAGGATTGCGTGTGGCATCCATAAACATCGCCGGGCCGGCCATAAAGGACTTGTTGTGCAAGTTGTAGCCAATCGCTCCGATCGCAGCCAACACGATTTCCGTAGAGGTGCGTTCGTCGAGTTGTGGATGCTGTGATATTTCCAAAGTATCCACAAACAATCCAATCATCGTAGCTAGCGGTTCGATGACGCCGTAGTTGTACCAAGTGTCTCCGATCTTAATGTGGTAGGGCTTTATGCCTTGTCGCTCATATGCGGCCCGAATGTCTTTGTCGGCGGATATTCCGCCGGTGATGTTGCCGGCCTTATATTCAAACGCAAAGCCCAGCATTATGGACTGGCCCACTGCTATCTTTGTCCTGGCCTTTGCCAGTGCCACGCCGCCTTCCTCCGCTGCGTCCGTATAGCGCTTCATCCACGGGGCAATAAGAGATCTTTCGCCCACATACAAAATTGCATTGGTCGGTGTTTTGAAAAACGGCACGAGCCATCGACCGCTCCCGCCCATCGCCTCTTGCAACTTCTTGAGGCGGCCTTCCATGTCTGTCTGTAGTGTAACGTATCGCGCTTTTTCCCTGGCCTTTTCCGCCATCTCTTTCGTTGGGTTCATTACAAAGTCGGCCATGTACTCCGACAAGTCGTCGCCCTTTTTGCCAAGCTGGCGGCCCTGGCGGAACGCCTCCTCCCAAAGCTGTCCGCGATAGGCAACAACCTTCATAAAGGCATCTTCCATCATAAGCGCGCGGGTTGGCGCACGGCCGAGTGTGACCAGATGGCCGAAAGCATTTATTGCGGCGCCATACATGCCGCCTTTTTCCCAAGTCTCGGCGGATATAGCGTCGGCACGTTTCAAGGGGTTGCGTCCGGTGATTAACGACATTTCCGCCCCGGCTATCGCTTCCTCACGCAACCAGAAGGCGCGACCGCCGGCATTCGATGCCTCACGCAAGGACATTATCTGTCCAAACAGTTGTGCCTGCACGTCGCCAAAAGTTACATCTCGCTCACGACCCGCAAGCCCACGCGGCACTTGCCAGGCGGCGGTTACCGCTAGCTCGGTAGTGTCCAGGATCATGGCAGCAGCAACGCCACCCGTGTTTTTCAAGTGCGTAAACCAGCCTGACAGTAGGGAGTTGATCCACATCTCATGGACGCCATCCCATAATTTCTGCCCCTTTGTAACCACGCGCACCTGGTGTGCTCGCTCGACTAGGTCGCTGCTCTTACGATATGCCTCGATGGCATGGTCTAACTGATCTGCTCCGCCTGCCTGATCGATGATCCTGCTGTAATCGCGGGCGAGCAATTCGGCATCGCCGGATACAGTAGTACGAAGAGCGCCTAGCGCTTGTGCGATGTCGGTCTGTGCGCCCCGAAACGAGCGTTGCAGATTGGCGACATATGTCGCCTGCCGCTTCCATTCGTAGCGGACTTTGTCGCTGGGATCGATCGCCCATCGGTCGGCAAGCTCATCCAGTTTTCGTATTTCGGTAACCAGCATATTTTTGCCCGCTACGATCTTGGCAGCGAGTTCGCCAGGCGGACTGTTTGGTCCGAGGTTGAATCGACCACTAAGGAAAGTTCTCGCAAGAGCTTCTGGGTTGGTGCCCAGAATGTTTGCCATCGCTTCGGTCTGCTGCAACGTAACTGTCGTTATTTCATCCTTGCCGAGTTTTTTCAGTGTCGCTTCGATCGCATCGCCCGTCGCATCGAGCGTCTGGTAAATGTGTGCCTCATCCGGCACCTTGATCTCTGCGCCAGGCGGCACTTCCGCCCCTGCCTTGGATTGCACACGGATGCCAGCAATCATGCCGTCGTCCATATCGTACTGGCGAGTACGAGCCTCTAGGATCTTGTCCAACTCGGGGTCGCCTATCGTCGTCCACATCTTATAACCGTCGTTGCGATCCATCTCGTTGACGAGTGGCCCGGTATAATCTATGTCGCGCTCTACGGTTGTCGGCGCTTCGGGTGGCGGTGTTTCGTCAATTCTAGGCTCTTGCTCTTTCAAATATGCTTTCGCATCTTTCTTTCTATCGAACGTGCCAAGAACCTTTTCATTCGCGCTGTCGTAGGCTTCCCATTTACCAGTATCAACGTCCGAAGGCCCGGGCTGTTTTCGTACGGTAAACTTTTCCTGGATTTTTAATCTGGTGCGCGTCTGCCCTGTAGGCGTTTGATAAGTTTCCGTCGCTCCCTCGAGGGTTTCTTCTAGCTCCTTTTGTTTTTGCATCTTCCGCGAGTACAGTTCGAACGCGCTAGGGAGTTCTTTGCCAAGTGGGCCAAAGGGTCGCACAATCCACCCAGCAACACGCCCTGCCACCGAGGCGGCCGCGACTTGTGTGCGCTCGGGCTCCGGCTGAAGAGGCACCAAGCGCTGGTCGTTGGGGATCTGATGCTGTGGGTAATCGTCAGCAATATCTGAAATCAGATCCGCGGATGATGTATTAATTGCCATATTTTTTCCAACAAAAAACCCGCCAGAAGCGGGTTACTACATTGATGTCAAACTTTGTTATTCTGTTCGCTCTTCGCCTGCGAGACCTGCGGCGGCAATCGGTGCCGCGCTAAACAGCGGAGCGCCTTTTTGCATCAGACTGTCGCGCATCTTCTTGGTGACGGGCAGGGTCCATACTTCTGGCGTAGACTCTCTCTGTGTTTGTATCTCAAGCCCTGCCACATACGATTCAGCGTCCGCTTTATTGTTAAAGTCTGCCAAAGAACCGCCGTTCACCCTATCTCTCACTGTCCATTTTCCATTATGTTCTATAATATGGATACCAGATAGATCAGACCTTATCCCGGTATCAATCTCCGTCACCCCGACCTTCGCGTTGAACTTCTTGCCAAACTTGCCAGCGTAAGTTTTCAGCATCTTGTCGTAGAAACCTGCCATGCCTTCGCCGCCAACTTGCAGATCAACGCCCGTATAATCACGACCGTCTGGATATTCAGCGGCATCTTTAATGGCTTTGTCCGCTAAATCTTTGCCAATCAATTCGGGCAACTTGTCTTCTGTAACAACTTCTGCGATGCCAGCACTTGTCCCGTCTTTTTCGGCGGTAACGTAATACTGCCCTGCCTTAGCGCCATCGCGCAGCTTTTCAACGCGGATTGTGTCAACCTGCTTACTCAAATCATACCGCGCTGCTTGTATCTTCCCAGGTGTCCACGCAATCATGTCGTAGCCTTCTTCTGCCGCCATACGTGCAATGCGGCGAAACGCCATTTCGTGCCATGTCTTTTTGAGCGGTGCGTCTGGGACTCCTCTTGTGGGAATTTCTGCTGCTGGGGTGCCATCTGGATTCACCCAACGGTTACTTTCAAGATCAAAACGTGCCTCTCCAGTTTTATACCCCTGCTTGCGACCCTTCTGGTGCCAATCGCTCTGTATCTCCTCAACGAACAGTATCTTCTCACCATTCGGGCCAGTGCGGTCGTTCAGCCGCACATGCGCGAGGGTGTTGGGTATTTCGAGATGACCGCCTGTAAAGCCTTTCCCGCGCCGATTAGCGACACTCTCGTCCATCAGTCTCTTAAATTCTTCGATCTCTTGTGGATCTCTTAATTTGCCAGCCACATCTTTCTTGTTAAGCTCATCATATCTTTTTTTATCAAACCCACTCCCCCGTCTTTCTGGCAACGTAAGTGCCACCTCGCGGTAGTTCTCGCCGCCAGGGAGGGTGTATTGTTCAAAATCCCGATATTGTGCTGTGGCTCCACTCACGTTAGATTCAAAATCGTCGAAAACCCACCTTTTTACTCGGGCGGGCGAAGCACCCGCAGCAACGAGGGCATCACCTAATTCACTAGCCACGTCATCATATTCAGCAGATGTTGCCTCTCGCAGTTTTTCAATTAACGGCTGAAGCTCGTTAATGTTCTGATAAAGACCCTCGTCATTATTAACAATCAAATCTATTTCGTCAGCCGTTGCCTTTTTTGCCGTGTCAAAAACAACAGCATCCTGAGACTTTACAACTTCCTTAACCTCGACCTGGTTGGCATCAACGAAATCCATGATCTCCTGTTTGGTGACATTCTTGCGGCCCTTGAGGAAGTCATCGAGTCCGATCCACGCCATCTCCTCTGGCTTGACACCTTCGCCCTTGGCAATCATCTGCCGCATCTGAATTGCGGTGCCCTTGTCTTGCGGCAAGGCATCGACTGCACGGCGCACGGCAGAATAAAAGCCGATCTCGCTTATATCGTCCTGCGGCGCAGCGCGTGCGGCTGCGTCATCTGTAGGCCCCACACCCATGCGCGTGGTTGCACCACCTTCCGCAGCCATATCTTGAGCTGTCTGACGCAGCTTTCCAGCACCCTGGCGTGCGAGCGGAGCAGCCGCGATCCCAAACGTCAGGCCACCAGCCAAGCCAAATCCGACCGCTGAGGCCGCGCCTATTTGACCCCAATCAGCTTCAAACGCCGCGCCCCGTTCTCGTGTGGAGCCGTGTTTAACTTTTTGATCGATATAGGTAGCAAACCCGGCCCAACCAGCACCCTCTGCCGCGATTGCGGTGGCGCCCAGACCCAGAGACAGCAGCCTTTTGTACGTGTTTTCCCCGATTGCACCCTTGCCGCCGGCCGCCAGCAAATTCTTGAATACCTTGAGCGATCCGAGCCCTGCAAAGGTGCTTGGGTTCATTACAAGGTTTTTAAACAGCCGCGTACTGCCCTTAAAAGTGAACGGCGGCAGCTTATCGTAAACGTCCATCAAGGCAGCCTGCGCCATCAGCACTTCCCGAGGGGTATTCTCATCCGACTGCATAAAGGCGCCCAGCATTCCGACGTCCGAGTACAGCAAGTGGCCTATCCACTCGAGGCCAAATTGCGAGTACTCTGCATCGTTTTGAGCTAGGAAAGACTGATTGAGCGGCGGGCGGTTTATCTCCAAGTCACTTACGAACTCACCCGTAACATTCCAGTCTGAGCCCTTTGGAACACGCATCCCGTACTTGGCTGCGGCAAGGTGTTCGTAATCGTTAATCTGATAAAACCAGTCGTGTACTATTCTAGCAGCGCGATTAAAGTTCACGCCTGGCTGCTGCCAATGTTGTTCGGGCGTTGCATACTCGAGGGGCACTTCGCTGTCGTCCCACTCGGTGTTCCGCAGCAATTCATTTTCGTCCACCTCGTGCGAGCGGTTTTTCAATGTCTCCGGCGGGAGAGGGGGCGCGTTTATTTCATACGCAATGTGGGGGTCTTGCCCGTTCGCCTTGGCACGCTCGAACGTCTCCGAAAGCTCAAACTGTTCACGCTCCTGGTTGACGCTCATACTTGCAAGGGGATCGGTCATTAGTAACGCCGATCTCGTATCAATTACTGCCATGCTATTACACCATCGCTGCTATCGCGTACCAGCGCCGCGATTGGCAGCCCGGTCTGCGGCACTCTCTTCTCCATTTCCGACAGGTGACCATTCCGCGATTGATCTCATAAACTTCCGCCACGCGGCTTCTTCCTCCACACTCTCAGATGTCTGCTGTTCTTCTCCCGTATTTGGATTGGTTTCTGTTCGCTCGCGGGGCGGCGGCTCCAGTTCAATTGGCGCACCATGCCGCTGGATAATACGCCCCACGTACTGCAAACCGCTTTCCATTGCATACAGATCCCTGACGCCAATACGT
>Ga0114902_1000433_pt1 | contig 23666 bp, 12 predicted proteins | sample MalvireepMed_s12_FD_87291 | JGI IMG/M metagenome (GOLD analysis project Ga0114902, IMG submission 87291) | Marine viral communities from the Global Malaspina Expedition - Malaspina viral metaG DeepMed_s12 | ecosystem: Environmental > Aquatic > Marine > Oceanic | place: Mediterranean Sea... | reverse complement strand
TCCTTTATTTGGAATAAAGTTACCTGAGTTTCTAGATTTATGGTTTAAGGGTGGAGATCAGATTCAAATGGAAATAAAGGGTGAGATGAAAACTGTTAGCCCTGTTGAAGCTTATAGAATCCTTCTGCAAACAATGTCTTCCGTTAATAAAGATATGATAGAAGCTCTTCTTTATATGGTTGAGGAAGATAAGATCGGTACGTTTTTTAAAGAGGATATGCAGACAGCTGATTCATTTAATAGAATTACTGGTCCTGCTGGCGGTATGAGTAGAGTTGGCTATACCACTACTAAAGGATATCTTATTGACTCCAAAACCCAATCAGATTTACGTAATATACAAATTAGTTATATGCCAGAAGATAATGAAGAATATTGGGACAACCAGTGGAGTAGCCTTACACCATATATACAGAATATTCTAGATCCAGGTCTTACAGAAGTTATTGAAGGTTTAGCAACTGGTAATAGTCATGATAAAATGATAACCCTATTCAATACTTACTTAAATAATACTTCGACAAGAGAAATAATTCAAGGTATTTCACAGATGCATATTGTTGATGGTGAACCTATATCTATTGCTAGTCTATTAACTAGGGTAGATTCTATGCTCGGTCAATTCGATGTAACTGCATTTCTAGATGATGTTAGTACTACTGGAACTGTAAAGATTGGCTTCTTACCTGGCACAGCTCCAGAAAGATTAAATGAGGTACCTAACTATAAAGAAGAAACAAGAGGTGCTAGTAAAGCTAGAACCCTTACTGACATGAGATACTTTGTAAATACAGATAGTGTTTATTGGATTCCTGAAAACAGAGAAGCAAGTAATTTTGGAACTTTTGAGGGTGGTTACTTTACTACTCTTTCCCCAGAGTCAAAAGATAGGGGTCTTGGACCAGTTTCACAAGATACAATTGATCATATTAATAACATAACATGGAAGAATATGAGAGCAACATTTGATGATCATTATCTAGCTAGTATTGGATATGATCCTCAAGAAGGTGGCAAACAAGAATTTATTAGAGATATTATGGGAGATATGTGGTGGCAAGAAGCTCAGTCATGGGGAGATAAAGATGTTGAATGGGTACCTAGAACAATACTCGATTGGTCTATAGGTGCTTCAGAGTTTCTATATAGGGAACTAATGACACAAGATACCGCAGTTCCTGATTATCTTGAACTTATTGGATTTTTTAAAAACTTACCCACAGATAAGTATGGTAGATTTAAACCAAGATCTAGAGCTGAACTTGTTCTTGAAAAGAGAGTAGATACTCCTTTGGGAGGAAATCCTAAAGATCCTGAAAAAAGCCCAGAACTAAATTTATTTGTTAATGGAGCTGATGGCGTTGAAAGACCGTTAACTGGGATGGGTTGGACAATCGGTCAAGAGGATGTAGATTATTATTTTGATACACAACAATCGATTGAAGAGAGGATTGGGAATAAATCACTTATCCATGCTTGGGCACATACTGGTGAGACAGGAACAAGGCTAGGATATTCTGGAGCAATTGAAGGTATTGTTAGAGAAATATCTTTACCCATAAAACAGACAATGAATATTCTTTCTGATTTAATGATGAGATCACAAATACATGGAGCAGAAATAAGAGGTGTGCCAGAAGAGATTATTCAGAATGCAGAAAAAAGAAGAGAATTGATTAACATGATTAGAACAGAAAGACTAAATGATGCAGAATATGCAATTGTTTTAGAAATTAATAAACACCGATTTTACCGTGATGGAGCCTATCCCCATTGGTGGAATACTGGAAACCCTGACAAAAAGTGGATCAAGGAGAATATAAAAGACCTTGTAAATACAATAGGTCGGGAACAAAAATTTCAAAGATTTCGTCCATAATAATAGGAGCTATAATTAATGCCAAGATCAGAATTTGATTTTACACAACAACCAGTTCGGTTTTCGGAGTTGTACTTAACACAACGCTATAAAGATGAAACAGGGGTTTCACCTTTCGGAAAACGAATGGAAGATACGTGGAAATATCTACAAAAAGAACTACCCTATGATCCATTGGGAGTGGGAGATTGGTCTCGTGGAAGACAATACAATGCTGACTTAATTCCATATGAAGATGGATATGCGTTTGGGGTATTACCAGCTAACATTGCTACATCTATGGCATTTGCTGAAGATTATCATCGGGGTATTTTTACTTATAATCAAGCTCACTCTAACTTAGTAGCGAAAAGAATTACTAGAGGAAGAAAAAGTCTTACAGAAGATAAGATGTCACGTTTAACACCAGATACTAGTAACTTCTTAAAAAGATTCTTAGCAACAAAGTCAAATTGGGCAAAGGGATTCAAGGGTAATAGTTGGCGTGATATTGGTCGTCAAGTTGATATTGGCAGTGGGTTTGGGTGGTCTATGTTTTCACAGCCCGAAGATTTATTTGAAGTAAAACAACCTGGTTATTCTCAAGATCAAACGTTAGATATTATAGAGGATACTAATGAAGGTCACTATAGTTATTTAATGCTACGATTCGGTGGTAGAGAAGGACTTAAGGAGATTACTAAAGAAGCTAATAATTCTGATCATTTCTTTTATCTTCTCAATGAAGCAATTGATCATGAATCAGTTAGATCTGCTATTGAATATCATACTAGTACAATGGAAGGTGTAGAGGAATTTTGGAAACTTACTGCTTGGCCTTTCTTAAGAGATGGATTGTTTAATGATCCCGATATGCCAGCTAGTATGGTTATTGGATTAGGTACAGCAGGAATTGGTACCTTAGTAGGAGCAGCAGCAACTGGTGTTTTTGCTACAGGTACATTATTATCTAAAGCTCCATTAATCGGTGGGATTGGTAAATGGACAATTACAGGTGCAAAGGGATTATCTCATGGTACAAAGGTTGGAAGAATTGTAAATTACTTACCTGAAAATATTGGACTAACAGTTTTCAATAAAGTTGCTCCGACTCTTGGAAACTCTATGATGAAAGCTAAGGGTATTAAGGGACTACTATATCGTTCTCCAGCTCATGGCTTTGAAGGACTAGTAGAAGGTGCCTTGGCTGAATCTATTAACCAGACTTTGAAGCAAAAAAGAAATATTATTGATCAATATAACTTTGGTCAAATCTGGGAAGAAGCGAAAATAGAGGGAATATTTAGTATGATCGCTAATCCCGTACTAGGTACAACTATGAAATACGCAGTAGGTTTACCTTTAACTGGTTTAGGAATGGCTGCGGGTGCTAGTATTAAACATTTACCTATCGGCGAACGACTTAGGTCTTCTTTACATTTAGCAATGAAGGCTGCACAAATGGGTTCCGATAATCCAATTCTTGTAGCTATTGAGCACTATGAAAAAGGTGATGCTATTGTTGATCTTATTAACGAGATTCGAAGTCAAAGTCAAACAGAAGAAGGTGGTCCTATTAGTCTTGAAGATCTTATAAATGGACCTCTTGGATTCTTATTAGATCCGTTTGGGATGAGAGATGGTGTCAATACTCTTGATGATGTATCTCTGATGATCTCTATATTCGAGGAAATTAAAGCAGATTCTGAGAATCGTAAACTTACTGATGATCAAATACTAGATCAGGTTGGGCTTAAACTTATGACTCGACTGGGAGAAGGCGGAAAAGCTCTAGCAGCTGAAGTAGGGGATCTTACAGCTTTTGCTAAGATAAAACTTAGAGTTCATAGATATGTAATAGCCCAAAATAAAAAGAATAAGACTAATCTAACAGTAGATGAGTTCTTAGAAAATACTGATATTACCGATGAAGAGTTGTGGGATATTTATATTGATAAAGATATAGAAGAAAGAGTATCTGTAAGAATGAAAAAGGATGGTAAAGATTTTAGTGAGGCTACTGCTAGAGAAAAACTAGATGTTCTTCAAGTTATGGAAGATGAAGTTATGAAGCAGTTCAGGGATAAACAGAAAAATTTAATTGTTCGTGTTAATGAGAATAGACAACAAAAGGCTGCTATTGGAGATGCAGTTGCAGCTACGGTAAGCGATCTTGAGAACGTTTCTAAGGATAGTTTATTGAGTAGGTGGATAAAAAGATTTAAAGCTAAAGGAAGACTTAAGAAAATTAAACTAGCTACTAAAGAGCGAGAGGCTAAAGAATTAAGAGAATCTAAGAAAGCCAAAAAGATTATTAATCGACAAACAGCTGCTCAAAAGAAAACTGAAGGTATTAAAAAATTTCTAAACTCTATTCTTAAACAGGGATTCTTTGTCGTTGCTCCAAATGGAAAAGTTAAATCTAAGGGTAAAGGAACTAAGATAGAGTTTGATAAAGATGAGATTAAAACTATACAAGACTTACTTGGTATGGATGAGATGGCTGGTCTTAATAAAGCTTTAGGTGATGCTCATAAAGCTGTATCTAAAGCTAAACAAGGATTAAATGAGTTAGGAATTACTGTTCAAGAGTCTTTACCAGAACCACCATCTTCTTCTGATCAGGTAATAGAATTAGAACAAGATAAAGAAGATCTTAAAAGTTTACGTCAAGGTCTCAAGAATCAACATAGTAAGGAAACCGATCCCAAAAATAGAGCAAAGATTGAAAAACATGTTGAGGATATAGATAATCTTCTTGATAGTATTGAAATAAGTTTAGAAGAATGGAAAGAGGTAGCTAAAGATAATGAAGAGTTGCAGGACGTTAGGGAAAAAATAAAAAGTAGGGTAGCTAAAGTAAAAGAACTTAATAAAAAAATCAAGAAGCTAATAGGTGATAATGCAAAGATCCGAGAAGCAAGAGATAGTATTAACTTTCTAGAGCCAGAATTTTTTGAGAAGCTAACAGAAGATGAGATTAAACCTTACCATAAAAAGGGAAAGATTAGAAAAGAAGACCTTACTGCAGAACAATGGCAAGCATTGATTGATGCTATAAGTATTTGGGTTCCTGCTAAATTTAATTTTTTAATTAAGGGACAATTAGAAAACCAAATTAAGAAAGGTGAAATTAAACTTTCAGATGTAGCTAAGTTGAAGAATGGTCTTATTGGTCAGGAAAATGTCGTATTTAAAAAAATTGAAGCAACTGAAGAATATAAAGAAATGCAAAAACTAGAGGAAGAACTTAAGGTCTTAGATCGAAAAAAAGAGGGTATACAGCTTCGACTAGCTTTAGATAATGCTAAAATATTTGGACTAGCTTCATTCCAGCTTAGAACCATAACTGAAGCTCTTGATTATAGAAATAAGAAGTTAAAAAATATTGAACATCGTCGTAATGCTCTTAAGCGTAGATGGGAAAAGCATGATAAGATTACTGCAGATACTTTAAAAAAAGCTTATATGAGCTTTGATGGCAGAGCTTCTGATAGCCTTCAAGATGTAGACCCAAAGCATGAGTATAATCAAGAAGAGGCAGAAGAGATCTTTGAAAAGGAAGCTAAGAAACAAGAGACTGCTATTAAAAGAATTAAGCCAGGTTACTTTAGATCTATTGATTGGAAGCATACAGCTAAGCATCCACGATCAGCAAGTGAGTGGGGCGTAAACAATACAACAGAAACTCCCCTTATTGATAGAACAAATGAAATTGCAGCTGAAGAAACTTTAATTAATAAAGAAGCTATAGCTAGGGGCGATACTGATGGTATGGCATTTACCTTAGCAGAAGAACTTATGGCTTTAGGAGAATTCAACGCTCAACTTGTTTCTACTATGGAAGGTCCTTGGGCTGATGAAAATAATGGTGTTGTTCCTATTTGGGTAGTAGATAGTAACTTACCAGCAGGTATCTTTGATACTAGTATTCCTTATTTCTTTAGAGATGCTATAGTAGATGAAGATGGTAATTCTATTCCAGAAAATATTACAAGTGATGATCTGGAGTTACAGTATGATACATTGTATGTAGATCTATCTATCTTAATTACAGCAATATCTCGTCGTATTATGATAGCTAATGATGACTTTAAGGATATTGCTAATGAGTCTTTAGATTCACTAATTAAGAAACTTAAAGATACTAGTAAACCTAAGGGAAGAAAGGGTATATATACTGCCTTAGCTCTAACTGAAAGATTAATGAAAGCATCCAGAGCTGTAGAGAGAGATCTGTTTAGACAACATGGATTCTTATTAAGTATGGATAGAAATACTAAGTCTCCTGTTCTTAGTACAACTATTAAAGTAGAACTTGATGAGACAGGTGAACCTATCAATGCTGATGCTATGGCTGAAGCAGAACAAGAGTTTATTCGTAGGGTTAAGAAAGGTATGATTCGTGGTATTAAGAATACTATTGAAACTCGTCCTGGATGGCGAAAGAGAATCTTTGCTTACTTTAATATTCCAGAAGAAGTAACTGATCCAAAAGCAATTGCTGAATATATTTATAAAGGACTAGATAGTAAAGAATCGGAAGAGGGTAGTTTTAATATCACGGAAGAAGATATTATTGATATGGGTAATGGTAAGAAGGGATGGGTTGCTGCTAACGAATTAGGTAAACAACTTATAGACTTTGTTTTAGTAAACCATATTAAAGTTAAGGAACCTGTAACTAAACGTAATCTTACTGTTACGGGTGGTAGAGAACTTCCCAGTGAAGCTCAGACAGAAACAAGTCAAGAAGGTGAAGCAGTTCGAACTGAACCAATGATGGTTGGAGAATCAACTTCCTTTGCTCCTGAACGTCCTGAGGTAGTAGCTTTGGTTTGGGAAGATTTCTTAACTCGTAAAAGATTTGAGTTTATTCTTAACGATGAACTTGATGATAAAACTATTGAAGAATACACTAAGTGGCGGCATGAGAGAATTACAACTAGCGATAAACCTCTCCCTACAGCTTTAAATCTAGACCCAGAAATTAGAGTTCTTCCTTCTATTCTTAATTTGGATTTAGACCAAACAATTATTACCCGTGATGAGTTAGCGGGTGTATTAATTGAAGTATTATTAGAACTACCTAATATGGCTTATGCATTTATTCATGACTCTAGGTACTCTAATTGGGCTTTAGTTTATACTGATGAAGCAGGACATAAGACTGTCCACACAGACATAACAACTGGTGATCCTACTATTGTTCCGCTGTCTAATATTTCAAGTGTACTAGCTTTAGAGCAAATGAGTAATTTGTTACATGGTCTTACAATGGACGTAATTGATCAAGGTATTGCTTTAGAAAAAGATTTTGCTGCTAAGCATATTGAAGACTTTGGTGAGAATTATTGGGACAATCCAGAGTTTTGGGATAAAATTCTAGATCCACGAACATACTTAGATAAGAAGTTTAATGGTTTATTTGTAACAAAAGTTCTTAGTCTTACATCTGAAAAAGCAAGCAAAGCTATGGAAGAATTACGTAAAGGTACTAACATGCATTTTGATGTACCAGACTACTATGTTAAGGCAGGATTACACTTTAGTAAACATATAAGAAGTATGGCAAAAGAAAATAATAATTATGAAATACTCCAGCCGTTTGTAGATTTCTACGATAAACTAGAACAGTTGGGTATTACTACTCACGAAGAATATGAAGCTTATATGAAAGAGAATAAAGATTCAGATCCTGACTATGTTAGGTTAATGAAAACTATGCGAGATTTCTGGAAACTACCTGTTATGCGTACTCTTTATAGTGGTAGTTATCCCATGTGGATTAAACTTTGGAAAGAAGGTGGTGATGGTTTTAAAAAGATTATGCCTCTGTTTAAAGAAATGGGATTTAAAATTAACGAAGATATTAAAATAGAGGGAATCCCTGCCGCTTTAGCTATGTTTGGTGATGTTCTATTTCGTCAAAGAGATTCTGAGAATATGATTATTATCCACGCTGCACTAGGTCTTGAGAATAAAGTTGAAGAAGTCAAAGAAATTCTTTCTATGGATGAAGAATGGAATGAGGGTCATCTTCAAGAATGGACTAATACTGTACGTAGATGGACACATACAGAACTTAGTGAAGATAACCAAACTAAACGTCGAGACTATTTACGACGACAACTTAATCTAAATATTTCTATGATTGCTAAGATGGAAGGTCGTACTGTAGCAGAACAAAGAATCTATAATAGTGATGTTAATAGTAGGATTACACGAGCAGAAGATATAGTTAAGAAAGCTGAAGCCGAAGGTAGAGAAATTACTGATGAAGAGGATGATAATATTAGGACTATTCTTTCTGGTGAGAAGATGTCATGGAAGCATAACCAACTTTTCTTTGCTTTGAATATGGTTAATGCTTCTGGATTTAAGATTGCAGTTAAAGTACTTAAGGCACAAGCTGCTTCTACGGGTATGAGGTTTCATGAAGAAGATCTACTTGGATTCCAGAACTTTATTCTATACCAAGTATTTCTTCCTGGTTTAGAAAGTCATAGATCTTATTCTACTAGATCTTCAATGAATAGACACCACCATAATACTATGTTTGCTAGGATTCAAACTAATACCGATGCCTTTGAAAGTTTTATAGAAAACGAAGTTACTGAAGAAGACTGGATGAATCCATCAAAACTTGGTAAAAAGATTATTGAATGGGCAGAAGAGCCTTATGAAGTACGAAACGGCGAACGAGTTATTGTTCCTTTAGAGGGAGAATCTCCCTTGGGTCAATGGAATACTTTAGATAATCCACATCAGCAAGTAACTATTACACAAGATGATGGTACCCAAATTACTAGACAAGTTGATCCAGATAATAAAGAAGAGTTTGATGCTTGGGAAAAGAAAGCGAAAAAGACAGTTGAACGACTTATGATTCGTAATGAGATGTTACAGATGGCTGTTGATGATGCTCCTCAAGTTTCTAAATATACTAAAGAAGATGATATAGATGAACTCGAAGCCGAGTTTATGGATACTTGGTTTAACCACTCTGAAGAGGCAGCAATAGATTGGGCTTCAGCTATTAAGTTCCAACAAGATGCTACTAGAGATGATCATGGTAAACCTATAGAAACTTCAGTCTCTATGTTTGAAAAAGGATCGGGATTAGCTGTTCCTATTCATGGAAAAACTATTCGATTTAGAGGAGCTGGAGAAAGAACTGCTAGAGAAATTCAATTTGGATCTGAAGATTCAGTAGCAGAAGCAACTGATAAACCACGAGGATTCTTATCTTGGGTTCCCCAAACTAGAATGATTCCATATCATAATAAGGGTAATTTACTGCTTCAACATAAGACATATAAAGGTATTGAAAAAGAGTTTATGAGACCTATCGATGAAGCAAGAGAAGCTTTAGAACAGCCTCTAGAAAATCCCGATCATATTATTCCTGTAAGTGCTAGAGGATTTGTTAAACCGTGGGATCGTTCTACTCTACCTATGGGACCACCCCTTACTGTAGATCCTTTAGATTATATTACAGGGATAGAAACAGATACTCCTAATATGGTAGCAGGTGTTATCGAAATGCAGCTAGCTCGATGGGCTACTCAAAATGGGTTTGAGGCAGAATTGCAAGACCCTGATAATATTCCATATTTATATCTTGTCTATAAACTTGATAGAATATTGGATGATGAAATAGAACAAATTATTAGATCTGTGCGTTTCGGAGATAAAAAGCTTAGTACAAATACTAGGTTACTACAAGCAAGAAATGCATACTTGACAAGGTTCCATGAAATCTTTCAGCTTCCAAGAGATATTCGAATGAAAGAAATACATTCTTTGTTACTAGAAACTAGAGGAAATGAGATTGGTATTCTTAATCCTGATATGGAAGGTATGACGTTAGGAGAAATTCTTACTAGTATATTCTCAGAAAATAATTTACTAGGTCACTTATCTACCCCAACACTAGCTCATGATGCTCTTAAGTTTGGTTTAGTTCCTGGAGAACACTTTATTATTAAGGAAGGTATTAATCCGGGAGAAAAAATTCTTGAAGAGGAAACTAGAGTTTTTCCTTTAATTATACAATCTACTGACCAGCCAGAATACTTAGTTGGTGCCCTGTGGGATCAATATATATTTAAAGCTATAGAAGAATACTTGGAAATTGTTTCCGAAGAACGAAGAACTTATATTAAACAAATTATAAAGGAAAAGCATAAGAGGGCTTGGAATCATATTCCACCACAAGATCGAAAACCTATTATTGAGATAGCCCAACGTATAGCATCAAAAGCACACGATCCTATTGTTCACTTTGCATTCACAGCAGAACCAGTGGAAGGGCGGGATGACTTAGTTCGTTTAGTGGATATGAATATAACTGAGAAGGAAGAAACTAGTGGCAAGATGTATCGTAATCCATTTGGTGGTGCATTCTCAATGCTAATGACAGTACCAAGAACAGTAGTTGGTGCTAATTTGAAATTAGGTATAACTCCTGCAGGTGCTTTACTTATGTTAGCTGCTCATAATAATCAACCTCTATACGAAAGAGCACAAACTGCTTATCATACTGGGAAACAAAGACGCGGAGTTATTATAGACGGTAAGTATCAGAAGATTCAATCTGAGTCAGAAGAGTTAGATGAATACTTTGGTTATAGTATGCAGCAACAATTAAATAAGGCAAGAATCGAAAGCGATGCTATTGATATTGTAGTTGATAGAGCTAAAGAAGGTGCTAAAATTAAACACCGTCTTGTAGATGGTTCTCGTAGTGTTGGAAATGTTGCTCCTACTATTGTTAATTGGCTGAATTATTATAGAGGTGAAGCAGATGATGGAGCTCTTAACTTACCATTCTTTATAAATGCACATGTAGCTCCAATCCGACGATCTTTAAGTAGATTAGAAGCTTCAGGATTAGCTAATTTAATAATCAACGCTTCTCCCGCATCAGAGAAAAAGGGATTTAGTAGTAATATAGTTGATAAAACTAAAGAAACTTTAGTAGCTTTAGGGATGTCTGAAGAAAATGCTAGTAAAGTTATTAGTATTCAACAAGATCCTAATTGGTTAAATAAAGATTCTGATATTTTGTCTTTAGATATTGAAACTACGCTGGATGGTAAAAGAGAAATAGTTGGTGTTGGGGGTATTTCTAAAGATAAAATTGTAGGTGGTCATATTACTTTCAAAGGTGGTGGTATGTATTCACCAAAGGGAAGGGGTATTAGTCAAACAGAAGCTCATAGTATTCTAACACTATTAGAACAGCATCTCCTTGAGGGTGGAGTAGTTGTTACTTATAATGGTAATAACTTTGACTTTCGTAGACTTGGAGCAATTGCTGGAGATATGAAGTTAGCTCAACGAGTAGCTGAACTTAGTATTGATTTAATGCAGAATATCATGGTGGGAGATGGTAAATTTAGTGATAGTGCTGTAACCCAAAGTTTAGTTACGAAACTAGTGCATATAGCCTCAGCTTTAGAACTTCCTCCCAAAGTAGGTTCTGGTATTTTTGCTGCTTTACTTAAGAAGAAAAGTGAAGGTAAAGAAGTAACTATAAGTGATGTTTCTGATTTATTTTTAAGAGAGACCGGAAGACGACCATTAGATGATTTTGAGAAAGATCGATTAGTTATTAATATTGAAAAACTTAACAAAATATCTGTCTCTGACGCTATTAAGGAATACAATAAATACGTACTATATGATGCTGATCTTAATATCCAAATATTAAAAAAGTTACTTCATGATGGAAATATTAAAAAAGTTGAAAGAACTTCAAACGCTAATAGAGAAAGTGGAGGTGAGGCATCTATTAATGTTAAAACTATTAGACCTACATGGAATATTACTAATCCTCATAATACAATTCATAATTATGCTCTTAATCGTGGTCTCTCAAGGATGCAAGAAGTTACATCTGTAAAAGAAACCCATATAGAAATTCATAGTACTAAGCAACCCAAAAAAAAATACTCTATTAGAGAACTGGTAGAAGAAGTTCTAAACAATACAACTTCTGTTCTTACTGATGGTGATACTCAAGTTGGTATGATATTAGGATTATTATTACGTCAACCTGATTTAAAACTTAATGAAGTTAAAGCATTCTTTCCGCTATTCCTAGATAAGAGTGCTGTTGAGAAAAAAGTATTTGATAATAATCTTGCTGTATCCTATGCTAAAGCTAAGGGAATTGCGAGACGAATTAATAGTTTATTAGAAGCTCCTAGTGGAGAATTCCATAATTCCTTTTACTGGGATGCACGATTATTTGTTGAGCAAGTTGCTGATAATGAGATAGGTATATCAACCGATATCCTTACTGATTTCTTTGTTTGGATACAGCTAAAATATGAGACACTTGGGTTTGATGAGAAGATAAAGGCAGAGGCAGAAGCAGCTCTTGCTTCTGTTACTGAGGAATTCTCCTTTGCTCGACAACCTGATCTCTTATCAGAAGTTCAAGTCGTGAGTAGAGATCTAAGGAATCATGAAAATTTCTCGCTTCGATTCCCAGAACTTTCTAAAATTTCTAATAATATTGATGGTGCTGTTAAAAAAGGAATCATTAGTGAACGACATGCTAGGATGATGAGATCAGCATTAGTTAAAGCATGGTCTTATAATCCTGAAATTATTAACTATTTAAACTTAGATTTTGTAACTAGTGTTGAAGATTCTTATGCCCAAAAAGTTGGGAAGACTGAATATGTAATTAGAATCGGTAATCAATTAATTAACCCTAAAGATGGTATTAGTGTAGCATATATGTTTGCACACGAACTTGCACATATTGGAAGAATTAAGTTTATAGAAGATCATGGTCAACTCTATAGAGAATGGCGAACCTTATTCTTAAGTAGTAGAGGCAAGACTTTAGCAAAGAAGGTTATTACCGCATTTCATAATGGTGTATGGAATGATGCTGCAAAAAAAGAATATAAAAAAGTAATGGATGATAAGAGTGGAGAAGAGTTTATTGCTATGCTAACAGGTTATTATCTTCTAAACGATTCTCTTGATTTGATAACACTACTTGAAGGCAATATTGATGAAGCTGAAGTTGATATGCTTGACAAAGCTAATACCATTATTGAAAAGATTATGGGATTTGTTCGACGTACTATGGATCGTATATCATCTGTCTTTACAGAATTTAAATCTCTAGAACCCGAAGAGTTTGAGAGAGTAACTGCCCTAATACAGAATACGTTAGGATGGGACGAGAAAGCAAAAGATAATCTTAAAAGACTATCAGATGTTGGAAATAGACCAACACGCAAATTATACTTAGAAGATGATAAAACCGATCCTGTAAAAGAATCCGAAGATGAAAAAGCTCTTAGTAGTATTGTTGATAGAATCGACGAAATTGAAGTAAGGCTCGAAGAAATTAATAATCAAATTAATTATGATTTAACTGGAGGTCCTGATGCTAATAAAGAACTTGTAGCCGACCTAGATGAAGAAGCAGAGAACTTAAGATTAGAACGATATGATTTTGAAGCTGAGATTGAACGACTAGGTGGAAATAAAGAAGATCCTCTAGGATTTACTAAAGTAGAATTTGTTACTGGGTGGGCAGCATTAGAAAGAAAGTACTCCTCTACTAATTATGATACTGATAAGTTTGGTACTAAGCAAATTGAAGTTAGGGATATAATAGAAGGAACTCAACGAGAAAAACGATTAGTCTTATCCTATCTATTGCGTCAAATGACTTTAATGATGCATGGGAATAATGGAGAATTTTTTGCTAATAGTTTAGCTGCTATGGAGAATCTACCATTCTTTGATAAACCAGGTGGATTCTTTGCAAAGCTTAAGTTTAGATTTAGAGAATTAGCTACTGGTAGTACTGAATCTTCTGCAACTTGGAACTCTCCATTTACACTACTAGTTATGTTATCTACATTAGTTGATAACTCTATGAGTACTATGGCAGGACACTGGGGTAATGTGGGTGGCGTACCCCATGTTGTAGGAGCAGTGGGTCAGGTAGATCAACTAGCAAAAGAAATAAGAACTGGTATGGAAGTTATTGAACGAAAAATTACTGGCTTCTGGGAATCACATGTTAGGTTTAGTAAACTTTCAGGTAATAGTTCTACTTTAGAACTTGTTCGAGATCAAGTTGCTAAAGATATTTGGAAGAAAGTAGAGAATCCAGATCATCCCTACGAAAGTGATTTGTTGGTGGGTGATGAAGAAATGAGAAAAGAAGCAGATAATATTATTGTTTTATATACTAATCTTATGAAACTAATTAATGAATGGGGTGTTACTTCTGGTCGTATCGATAGACCATTCCATCAGATGATTCCTATGCGTTTCGCAACGGGTAAGAGAATAAATATGGAAAGTACTTATACTAGTTTTTCTTCTGAAATGACTGACTCTATATATTCACAAATTAAGAAAAGTCGTAATGAGAAGAACTTAGACAGACGTAGGATTGAACCATTTACCTTATATGCTATGAAGGAATTACCACACCTTGAAGATCCTGTAGAAGGACTTAAGGAACTTAAGAATATTAAGAAGAATAATCCTATGTTGTGGAAAGAAATAATGGCAATAGCTGTTCTTAAACAAAGATTAGATCAGAGCAGATTCAAACATCTAGAAAATATTCAAGATGAGATTCAAGCAATTAAAGATTCTGGAATCCATGAAACTCTACTAGAGAATTTAGATGAACACTCTAGAGAAGAAATTTATAATGATTATATTATACCAGCAGTTATTGATCTTATGAAGTTTATGTCTTACCATACGAATAGATACTCAGCTAAGTATCTTGGTTTTGGGGAACGTAAGAGTAATTGGTGGAATCGATATTATGATTCTTCAAATAAGACTAGTAGTAGACTTGAAATCTTTGAAGCTAATACTAAGGATGGTAGGCTTACTAAAAGTAAACTTATTGAGGGTGCAGATCCACATACTATTGTAGGAGGTACTCCTGAGATTACAACTCCGGCTTCAGTCTATACTGCAAATATTGTTGTTGGTGCTGGAAGCAATGTATATTTTTCTAATCAGTGGGCAGTTCCACCTATAAGTTCAATTATAGATAATCCTGGTATTGCAAATATGTTGGTCTGGAGTCCTGAAACTTTAGCTGATGGTATTATGAGACATGTTGGGCAAGCTATTGCTGAGCAATCTATGTATATGGATAAGTTTAATTTCAAGGCTACAACTGGAGATATTCTTACGATTGTTAGAGCAGCTCTTGCTAATGGTGATCTTAAGAATTCTGATGGATCTAATATAGCTTTAAAAGATAGAGATATGATTGTACGCTCAATTGGAGTTCTTGATACTAAATATAAGGCTGTCCTAGGAAAGAATGAAACTAATGTAGATCGAGCAGATCAAACTCTTAACTTCATTACTAAATATGCACCTGACGTAACTCGTATTGTATTCGGTACTAATCTAACCTTAGCTACTATTATTGTAGAAAATACAATGAACATTATTAATAATTTATTAGGGCGAGGTAGTATTAGTGGAACTATGATTAGTGTTGTAGCACCCTTTCTTCAACTTAGTCCTAATGTTCGTAAAGCTGTAGCAAGAGATATGGCAGAGATTATTAGGGTATTTAATGAAGGGCGTATTCCAGATTTTGCTCGTCCTGATATAGATGCTAGAACTACTTTCGCTCAACGAGCACCCCAATGGTTAGGTGAACGAAATTTGCATTTAGCTGAAAGAATACACGAGATGATTGCTGTAGCTAGATCTGTTGTATTTAGAGGCTGGTTAAAGGATGCAACTAAAGGTGGATCAAATAGTAAACTAGTAAACTTCTTAAAACTACAGAAAGAAACAAATGCTCAGTCTCGTAAAGAAATATCTAAACTAATGAAACGAGTAGGACTTCCCGGAACTGATGCTGCAAATATAATGTACTTAATGAGTGAAGGAGCATTGACTGAAGGAAATGTTGATATCTTGGTTGAGATGGTCAATAGTACTGATGAATACTATAGTCTTGGAGATCTATTAGTTCAAACTAATACAAAATATTTAGTAACAGATGAAGAGTTTAAACCACGACTTGAAGTTATCTATGGCTTACGAAGAGCTGAGAAAAGATTTATTCATGAGATTCTTGTAGACCCCAATCCATTTGATACTAATACAGGTAACTCTAGTTGGGATCATTTCTTTGAAACATTCCGACGATACCCCGTATTGTTTTCTGCTCAACAAGTTGGTAGATCATTTCCAAGATTTAGTTTAGCAAGGAATGCTCAACACTTACTTTCTTATGCTATTGCAGATTCAATGTATATGACACTACTATTGGTTGCTGCTGGGTATCCTCTTGAAGATATCATGGAGGGATGGAAGAAACATCCTACTAAGCAAGCTATGTTTATGATGGCTAGATTACCACACTTTGGTAGATATATCGGTCTTATTTTAGAAGCTATTGTTGGTCTTGCTTCTGGATTCCAGAGACAACCATTTGGATTTATTCCTGTGGGTGCTATGGGTTCATTTATGCATAATATAAAAAAAGCTATAACAGGGCTTACTGATAATGATAAGGAAATTCCTTGGTCTGCACTTATGATGATATTAAGAATATTCCCTGTAATTGGAGACGCTATTACAAGAACTATTGCCTTTAATGTTCTTGGTGAAGATTTCCAACGTCAGAATACTATGAACTTAAAAAAGAGTTCTAGACCACAAGACAAGTGGGCAAACTATGGATCAATCTATGAATCTTCTAATGTGGCACAACACTCGGCAATAATTCGTGAATTTATGAAGGAGCTAGGTTGGACTGGTTCTAAGTTCCACGAACTACCCATAGCACTACAAAAGAGTACTCGTGCATTGGCAGCAAAGACTGGTTTGACTCCACCCGAAGAACCACAGTTACAACCAGTTACTGGGGTACCCACAGAGCCACAGAGAGCTCCTGTGATAGCTCCTAGAGAAAGAGACATAGTTGGATCCATTGTTGACTCAGGAAAGCCTCCTGCAGCTCCTGAGGGCTTATTCAGATAAATCGACTTAGGGGTCGAGAATTTGGACAGGGGTTAGTATAAGGTGGTAGGTGGGTCTCCCCCCCCTACCCCCTACCTAAAACTTATTAACGCTAAGCGTTAGATTAGGAAAAAAGGAGGTAAACTATGACTATCATAGCAAACCTTTTCGTGTGTGCTCTAGTGCTTATGGCACTAGCAGCCTTCTGGGTCCTAGTATCTGTCTGGTTAGATAGAGACAAGATACGGGATCACCGATCCGAGTTAGTGCGAGGAGATGATCCTCGTGCTGATAAGTCTCAGCTGCCTGTTGAAATAGATAGGCATGGCGACGAGTGGTATCCAGTTAGAAAGAAGTTGGATACTTACATGTAAGGTCATAGCCTGGTGCCCTCCCACAAGGTGGAGGGATGCCGAGCCCTTTCGGTGGAGAAAGGAGCATTTATGTTTATTTATCTTGTTGAGAATACCCAATTCGTCGACTGGGACAGCTTCGATTCATTCGTTTGTATCGCAAAGAATGAAGAGGCTGCTCGTGCCACGCCTCCTGGTGGAGATTATTATGGCGATGAGGGAAAGGATGCTTGGAAGGATGCACGTGTCACGTGTATCGGTCAAGCTCATTCTGGCATATCATCTTCGGTGATATGTGCCAAGTATACAGGTAGTTAGATGATGGTATTCTCCATCAAGCCTGACGAGGTGTGAAACGTAAGACAGGAGGTCCAGATGTTCCATTGGAAAGATCTGGTAGAGACTCTTGGAAAGGCTATGGTAGAGGTCCATGCTGATGGCGCAGAGTTGTCTCAAGAACTTGAGGCAACAAAAGATCCAGAAGGTAAAAAGCTTCTCGATCAATACACAGCTGTTCTAAAGGCACTAGATACTTGTCTAGATAGCATTCAGAGTCTAAAGAAAAACGGGGGATGATGGTAACCCCATCAAACTGGCGAGTTAACGTAAGATGTACAGGAGTTTCTTTTGAAACGACTTAAGACATCGACAGCTATCACTGCTGTGCTAGTGTTTGTCTGTGCTTTCCTTTGTTGGAAAGTCAGCATTCTTGAGTATCGTCTCGATCACTCAGGTATGTGGTTCACAGATGACACTGGTATCTGGCGTGAGGCAACTCTAACGGAACGAGCTAGTACCAACTGGTGCTATGCTCGTGAGGTGGAGTTACTTGCACTAGAAAATCAGCGAATCCTCAGGGATTGATAGTTGTTGCAACGGCATTCAATTGCCCAGTCCCTCCCTGCAGCGGAGGGACTTAATACCCTAGCATTCTCACGAGTGCTAGAGTATTAAGATAAGAAATGTATCCGGCATGATGCTAGATATTGAAGGGAAAGAAGCTACATGCTTAACCCATGGATGGTTGGCATGTAAGTGTGGTGTATCAACACCCAAAAAATACCAGTCTCGTTGGACTATCTTTAGCCCACGCTAAATCTAACCCAACTCACGGAGAAATTCGTGAGTTGGACTTTGACAGGCTTAGTAGGTGCCTCGTCAACTGAGTTAAACCTACAGTAATCCCTCACAAGGAGTGTTTCGTTATGAAATACGACAACACAAACCTAGTGGATCCTTTGGTCGAGAGGGATTCCGACACAGTGAAGCAAGTCTTGTTTCATTGTGGTCAATCTGACTGGGACGGCAGTAAATTCGTCGACCAGTTGAGATTTGAAGCTCATGATTACCTCACGGGAACTGAGGTAATGGAAGAGCTTAAGCGTATCCATCCTGAATATCGGAATCAGATGTTTGAGATTGAGAAATCACTTCTCAAGTTCTATCTCCGATGTAAGGTGGAAGGTCATCCTCAACGGGAACATGTGGTTCAAACTTCTCGAACTAAGTTGGAGGGTCTTTGGGCTCCTCAGGTTAGTCGTTGGAATAAGAACCCTATTCCTTCAGAGGTGATTGAACACCTTCAGTGGGAAACGGATACACCTGTTTGCTTCAAGATGGAACTTGCGGAAGCTTACTTTAAGTCAGAGACTTACCTCTCTGATGAGAAGAACATGAAGCACCGCAAACGATGCTTAGAAGAACTTAGAAGGATTGGTGACTCTGGTCACCATCCTCTTGTTCGGAAGCTAGATCGAAGGTTACGTACTTTCGATGATCACTCTGGAATGTTAAGTCATCAAGGTGATCTCTTCTATAAGATGATCGTATGGTTCGGTGAAGCATTACCAGTTGATTCAAAGACCTTCTTTGGATTAACACAGCAGTTCAAAGGTATTAATGAAAATAACTGGGAAAACCTTCTTGAAGGTAATCTTAGTAAATGCATTGATAAGTATGGTGTTGAGTATGTTTCTATGGCATTAGCATGTCGTGAGTATACAACAACAGAAGGCTTGTCAAGTTTTCCTTTTGCCTTTGATCAATCATGCTCTGGTGCTGGATTCGAAAGTATCCTTGAACAAAGTGTTCATGGTATGCGTCTTGGCAATCTCCTCGGAGGTCCACGCCAAGATAACTACATGGAAGTATGTTGTTGGTTACAATCGATGGATCGACATCTTCGTGATGTTAATCCTAAAGAACTTCGAACAACTGCCAAAGACTTAGGTCGAGGTGGTTTATATGAAGCTGGCGGAACTGTAGCCGCATACTATTTAATGGGATTAGATCCTGATAAAATGGAAAAGCTACAAGATGCTGACTTTCTATTTCTCGAAGAACATGTAGAGCCCAAAGCTTGGATGCTGGAACATCCTAATTTTCGTGATCTATTCAAGAATGGTAAGTGCTGTACTACATGGGATGATGTCTTTGAGACAACATGTTATTGGTGCACAAAGGTTGGAATGCCAGCCTTGCACGAAGCTATTCCTGTTATCCGTTCATGCGGTAAAAGATTGCGAGATGCTAATGAAAAACACGTAAAGAAACATGGTAAGATGTTGTCTTGGTGTTTACCTCACGGTGGATGTGTCGAAAAGATTCCTTATCGACGAGACCCTATCCATCGACATGTAATTCGTGCTAGTCACCTCGGTTATAGAGGTAAGGCTACCTTATTGAACTCTAGTTATTCTACTAATCAGAATGTCTCTGCTGACATGACCCACTCTGTGGATGGATTAGTGAAACATGGTGTTCAGTTGGGTTCTAAGAATTACAAAGAACCTTTTCATGTTCTCTCTAATCATGATAGTTTTACTGTACATGCTAGATACTCCAATACTATTCAAACCATTTGGCGTAATAGTGTAGTACATAACTGTCGAAGATTTAACTATCCAGCTTTATGTGAAAGCTGGGATGTCCAACCTCCCAAAGGTATTGGACATGATGAAGTTATGGATCTGATCCCTAACCACATCGTAGCATTGTTCCCATAATCACAGACTCGTGATCCACAGACTCTCATTAGTTCTCGACCCTCTGGTGAGAGTCTGTCATCATTAGTCTTTGCTAATGCCCATTATAGAGTAGGGTATACTCTATGAAATAAAAGGAGTGAGCTGTTATGCAACACTCACAACCCGATACATTTCGCCATGTCCACCGTGTGGCACAAGATGAGGATGGTAATTCATTCCTTGTTGTTATTGTGACCAACCGTAAGGCAGGTGAATGTTCAATCCGTGTCTGGTCTATAGACGGTCAGACTGAACCTCTTCACAGGTACTTTCCTATGCGTGAGCAGACGGAGTACTTCCCTCTAAGGACATTCTTAGCTGAAAACGGTTTAACCGTAGCTAGCGAAGATGAAGAAATTCCATCCACTAAGTGGAAGGAACTAAGTAATCTTCGGAGAATGTCAGTAGTCAAAGAGACTACTAAGCATACCGAGACTGGCTGGGTAAGTTCGATTACCTATCGTCAGCCATGGTTTGGTTGGGAATTTACTGTGGTAACACCTGTCAGAGACAGTAAGCAAATCGCTATTGACTCAGCACCTAAAGTATTTGACAAATACTTTAAAAGCTGTTCTCGATTGTTGATTGATGTTGAAGCAGTTAAAGCTTCTAAAGGTCTGGAGTGGTGAAATAGTCTCACTGTAGTGAGACAGGAGAGCTCTCATAAGAGGGCTCTCTCTCCCTAGGTTTGGGGCTAGAGAGAGTGAGCCTTCTCATTATTAATCAGGCTATTTATTAGTCACGGGTGGTCTGCCCCTATAGGCATATGATAAGTTTATAATATATAATATATCTATGTATCCCCCGATCTTAAGCCCTCTGGGCGAATATCTATGAGACCCTAGCTCACCCTCCGGGTATCGCAGGGTACTCTAGTTGTTTTTAATAAATCCAAGGTAGCTCCTTGGTCGGTGATAGGGCACCTGAAAAAGGGCTTCAGAGACATACTTCTGACATCGATATAAAAAGTATAGAGTTTGAATCCGACAGTATACTGTATATAGTGTGTCGTGTACTACAGACATACAATATATAGTATGCCCTAAAGTTGGGTCATATAGTATAGTTAACTATAGTTTCTATCGTGATAACTTCACGAGTCAGTATAGATTTATGTTATTATTAGGGGTGGTAAAGTTGAAGGATACTTAGGTTACCCTAGGTTACCTTAGGTACTACCCACCCTATTATAATAAATTAGAGGATGTGACGTAGCATCCTAGTTCTTACGTGTAAAGTCAGACAATACTCGAAAGGAGTATACCATGGCACTGCAAGATTATGCCTTACAAGGCGAAACAAAAGAAGATAAGATCGTTCAGTACACCAAACTAGATGATCATTGTCTTGAAAACATGCGAAGATCGGCAATCGAAGATGCAAACTGGGCACCTTACAAGGTTCAGGCTCTAGAATATGTCATTGATGTCCGATCACAGGACGAACGCAGCAAGTTTCACGTAACCTTCAACGGTTAACTGATCGTCTGCTGTTTTCTAAGTATAGGTTTGGAAAGAACCCTGGTCCCTACTTAGGTAGGAAGAAGGTACTTGGCAACGGGTACCACTAATCCGAATTAATCTTTCCTGAGGATGTACCTAGTATAAAACAGGTGCCGACAGGATACCTCGTGACCCATCTAACTGTGGTCTGGGTATCACTGTCCTCATGTACACTGTAGTGGTGTATGTGAGGACGGTAAGGAGATTACATATAGGTTCCTTCAAGAACTGGGCGTAAAGCACATAGCGGTGTACGCGGTTTACCAGTATCCTGCGGGAGTGTGACAAAGGATTAAATGTATTAACACGCATGAGTACCTAGTCTAGCTGGACTAGCACAATATAGCGAAGTACAGCCTATACGACATATGTGAGGACAGCACAAAGGCACACTCTAGCCTGATGGTAGTCAAAGGAGACTGGGTAGCAACCTCACCCTTAGTCCAGTATAAACATGAGAGGGATAAAGAGTATAGGAAGATAGTGCCTGTAGACTATCAAGGACATGAGTACCCTACTACCATAGGGGAAAGGGTCTTTTTTAAAGAGATCGGGGGTAAGAAACAGATGGAAAATATAATACCTAGGAACTTGACAAACTATCATTGATATGTTACAATGGTAACCTAACGAAACTCATGGAGAACACACATGATTGGTCTAAAGAAATGGCTGGATGAACACCGTGTCCCTAAGGGTCACATATTTAAACATCGGGGGAAAATTATAGAGGTAAATGGTTTACATTATGATTATCATAAAGACAGTAAACTTAACGACCTTCAGTTAAAGCATATGAGTGGGGACATCAATCTATATGAACCTATAGAAGCCTATAGTCAGGCTTGGGATCATGATAACAAAGCCCAGACTTGGGCAGCTAAAGAAGGTACTCGGAAACGTAATGACTTGCCTCCTGTATACATGCAATGGAAGCAAGCATACCATGGTCCATAAAGTATATTCAGAGATTGCTAAGGTAGCAAAAGAAAAACAATGGACTATAGAACAACTCAAGGATTTCCTTGAGAAGAACAAGAACACCCATCCTGATATAATTATAAGGAGATTAAGGAATGGATGACGTACAATATGAAAATCTAAATAAGAAACTAAACTATCTATGTAGTATGTTTGATCAGATAATGAATAAAGATCGTGATCCTGGTGGATCAATAACATTCTATAGTAATAAAACTGCTATTATTGGTACAGTTTTACAAGGATCTGAACTTGAGATGACTCTAGAAGCACACGATGGTATGTATCATGTCACCTTTGGTGACTCAACATTCACTGCATCTGATGTAATCGAGGCTAGGGTAGAGGTAGCAGATGTATTAAGAACAGATGGCTATGAAGAAGATACTATAGATATGGTAAAGAATACTATAGAAGAATACTGGGTAGAGCCAGAAATATTCGAAAGAATATTGGAAAGTAAACTATGCTAACACCTGATGAAATAAGAATGTTACTAATGACCCTCGAAGACTTCGAGGCTGGGGTATTGAACAGTGAATTGCTTGCAGAAATTGCTACGATTAGGGATAAGCTGCGGCACATGATACGAATGATGGAGACAGGCTAATGAAAAAGTATGAGTTTACAATAGAAGATCTCAACTGTTATACTATAACTTTAGAAGTTGAGCCTAATGATGATCCTAATGTGGAAGAGGATGCAGCATGGGATGCGTTTAATAATTTAGAAGACGGTTGGTATGATCATCCTACCCGTGTTGATGCAGAGGGTGGATGTAATGTAGATATACAAATGTATGGACCCATAAAGGAAACTAAAGATGACTAAAGTAGGTGTAGATTCAGGATTAATTTGGATTGGCGACCCCTGTTATATTATGGGTGATGATGCCAGTGATAGAGTCAACAATTGGCAAGAGTTTTGTAGTAATATTAAAGAT
>Ga0114902_1000429_pt1 | contig 23747 bp, 25 predicted proteins | sample MalvireepMed_s12_FD_87291 | JGI IMG/M metagenome (GOLD analysis project Ga0114902, IMG submission 87291) | Marine viral communities from the Global Malaspina Expedition - Malaspina viral metaG DeepMed_s12 | ecosystem: Environmental > Aquatic > Marine > Oceanic | place: Mediterranean Sea... | reverse complement strand
GAGATACGGACCCGGGATTCCAAAGCACGTTTCTTCAGCTTGCCGGAAGAGATCTCGGCTTCCATGTCCGATAGCTCCTTGGAGACATTGTCTTCCAGGGAACCACACACTGCACGGATGGCTTCATCATCCATCGCAGTAGTGAACATGAACACACGAGACATCCCGTTTGCCGAAGACGTTTCCACTGCTTTGGCTGCGTCCCGCCACAAGTCCATAGACTTCTTTGGGATCCAGTAACAGCCGCCCGCACCGGAAGCGCAAGGCACACCGCCCATCCGATAGGCCAGCTTGACCAGCATCTTTGATACTTCAGTCGAAGGAATGTTTTCGCATTCCGTCGCGAAGGCAGCTTCGATCTCGACTCGCTTCTCATGTTCTTGAGAGAACACAAGACCACTCATCTCGCTCTTAACTGTCAGTGATGACTGACCTTTCCAGCTATCGGTTGTGGCAATCGCATCGATGACTGCGAAGTTGGCGAAGCCCGGGAGAGTCTTGACCTTGTCCGCTCCGAAGCGACCGCGCAATGCATTCCGCAATGCGAGGTGCTTCGTAGTGGGTTCAGGTACTGCATCTCCCAGCCCAAGGTCACGCATCTTTTTCAAGAGCGAGTCCCTGTTAGTGGCACTGGACTTCCATACAGCAACGCTGCCGCCGATTGATAGTTCATTCGTTTCCATCTTTACCTCATTTACGGGAGCGACCCGATGTTGAATCATCAGTGCGGTAGCGAACCGCATACGTGTCTCCCGAATCCCACCCATTACCTGTCTTCTTGGGCTGACAGGGGGGAGGGGGAAACGGGAGAAACGTTTCATCGAAAGGGGAAGATCAGTCTCCGGTTATCCGAACACTTCTCGCCCATGCCGGTGCTTCTGGTGCATGCTTCCCGATCAAGGCGACGATCACCGTCACCCCACGAGGAGCTTTCTCTGGCCAAGGTGTGTACCCATCCGTCAGGACGATACACAAGTCAGGGTTGGGCCTGAGCTTTGCAGCCTCGGCCAACCCAACTCGCATATCGGTACCGCCACCACCCAAGACTTGAATCTTGGAAGCATTGGTTACCTTCTGCTTCGAATGAACAGACGCATCGGTAGCCAAGACTCTTACGCCTCGACCGCCTACTGCTTTCAGCACGCCTTGTATTTCATTCAAAGCACTCTCCAAGTCGCCACCATACATGGACCCCGAAGTGTCCAGTACAATCGCAGTCTCGGGGACCGGTCTCCGAGTGGCAGGCATGATGACATCGCCATGGATACACTGTCGCCGTGAAGGGCGACGGAACGTGAAGTCCACAGCACCGGCTACATCCGCAGCGCATGCGCGAATAGCAGCCGACATCTCTCTTTGCCATGGGACTTTCGGTGGCTTTAGGTTTGCTTCCGCAGCGACCCTAAGCCCAGCCGGAACGTTACCACGGTTCTTCACAGTCTCGATAATCTTTTCCGAGACTGCATGCCGCACACATTCTTGCTGAGATTCAGGTACTTCGGGCGTACCACTCTCACCTTCCGGCCCATCTTCCCACTCACGGGGAATCCCATCCGAGGATGATCCTCCCTGTTCCCCTTCGCCTTCACCATCATCGCTACCATCTTCGTCATCTTCATGTTCGAAGTAGGTTTCCGCGAGTAGCCCATTGGGCTGTCTGATTCCGGAAGGTACCAAGGGAGAGATCTCTCCCCAAGGCATGTCCAACAAGTCATCATTGATCTCACGATCAACAGACTTGTTCCACTTCTTGGGCAACCGACCATTGCGACGAGTCGCGTGGTCGAGCCAGATGTGGAGACATTCATGGAGCCACACTGTTGCCAGTGTCTGAACGGAAACGTTCTCAACAAACGCTGGGTCATAATAGAATCGACCCTTGCAATCTGTCGCACACGTTCCAATCCCAGGCTTGGGAACAAGGACCATCATCAATAGCTGAGAAGCAAAGTATGGCCAGCGAGTTACCGCCGCCATCCTTGCCGCCATGACCTTCTCCCGAATCGCAGGAGAATCCTTGACCATAGGTGTATTTACCATTTGCATTCTTTACCTCCTTATCTCACTCACACTCACAGAATCGTAAGCATGGAATAGAGCACCGCCCCCCATCGGGAGGCGATGCTCTGTGCCTCGACTACGTTTCTTTTCTTACGCGAACAACGGTCCACTTCTTTGCAGCAACCCGCTCAATCCAGAGCCAGTACCGGGCATCACCACCTTGACAAAGGCACCACCCCACTCCCCGCTCGGAGACATTGGGTGGTATGGAGATGGGAAAGTATTTCTTCCCCTCAAACTCCAGATTACTTTGAGCAATCCCAGCCTTCAGCATCATCTTTCCCCAATCCCCAACGTTGATTGAGGATTGGATCTGATCTTGTTGTTGATACGAGCCGCTATTGACAAGGATAGACTCTAACTCCCTTCGCTGTACCCAAGAGTTACGAGAACTCTGAATCAAAGCATAGATAAGACCTCTCCGACGAGAGGATATCTGCGTTGCTAATGGGGATCTCTGTACAACATTCCGATGATTCGCCCCCCGCCCAGCCACCAGCTTATGGATTGGCTTAACAAGAGCTTGCAGCTCTTTGGGGAGTTGCTTCTTCGCATCGGCAGAGTCATAGGGAGTGCTGATCGCATGCTGCCATAGCTTCATCACTTCAAAGCAACGAACCGTTTGGCCAAGAGCCTCGGCAACCTTCGCGGCTTGAACAGCCCGCTTCCCACTATGGGCAGCGAGCGTGATCCTACCGTTGGGCCACACAATAATCTTGTGCTTGTGTCTTTGGCACCTGACTTTGCATACCACCACGGGCATCCTATCCCCGTATCCTCCCAAGTCATCAACGACTTTGGTAGGAAGACAGGTTTGGAAGTTGTACCAATGGGCTCCCTTCTCTCGAAGAGAAACCCGAGGTACAACCTTGACGCGACGGGTGAATCCTTCACTGTGGAAGATGTGATTCTTTGGTCTCATCACTATCTCCCTATGCCAGGTTGGCTGCGTTCAGCATTGGAAAGAACTTCACCACTTCATCCGGAACGTTTGCTCCGGAGGGCATGTTCTTAAACAATGGTCTAGCCGCAATCGCTGCGATGTCAGTCCCGCCTTGTTCCGCAGCCATCAGCATGATGCTGACCGCCGCTTCCCAACGCTTGGCCGTTGCTTTGCCCAGTGCAGCCGCAACCACACTACCCAAGATTGCGTGAGCTTTATCCCCACGATTGGGGTGCTCATACAACGAGGGATCAGACAGCAACGACTCTGGATTAGGCAAGTCAAGCTGTTCACAGAACGTCAGGAAACTGACGCCCGGATGACCAACGCTTCCCTTGACCAGATGTGCCACAACAGCAGGCGAAGCCCCACAAGATTCAGCAGCAGCCAACAACCGACACAGGAAATCCCATGAACGGGGAGAAGGCCAAGCTTTACCTTGCGTTGCTTCATCTTCCGGAACAGACAACAAGTGAGAAGGCATGCGCCGAATGTATGCTGTGACCAGCGCCGACTTCGCAGGAATCATAGACTCCCATCCAACCGGCAACTTGTCGACAACAGTATCGGGCCACCCGCCCAGCATCCCATCGATCCAATCATCGGTAACGAGACTGCTATCCAAGTGAACCATACGGTTCGCCATTGGAGGAGCAAGATCCCAGCCACCAGCGGCTTGATCTATGGGGTTTGCGGACAAAGCGATGGACAATCCATCGGGCAACTTGAAGTCACCACACTTGCGTTCGCCAACGATCTTCAGAGCGGGAGCCTGAACTGCCGGAGGAGTACATGAGAACTCATCCAGATAGAGCAGACCACCACCACTTTCTACGGCTTCGACACAGTCATGCGCCCACTTAGGGGCAACCCTTTCGAAACATCCATTGGTTCGCATAGGCAAACCAACGTCGGTCGGATCCCAAGTCGAGCAGACCTGCTCGATTAGAGTCAGGCCCAATGATCGACAGATCGCATGGGTTCGCATGGTCTTCCCGATTCCGGGTGGACCCCACAACATGACTGGTACACCAGCCTGAATGCAGATCGCGTAAGCTTGATCGATATTATTCATCGTCATTTCTCTTTACCTCACACACGCATCCGCCCAGCATGGGCAGATGTGCGTACTGTTTGCACCAGTACACAGTAAAGATGCCCGCCACCATATGGCAGCGAGCACCTTTCCTCTGGACTGCTACTTCGCCAAGGCAGTAACTACCTTGAACTTCTGAACCCCTTTCCGAGCATGGGCCATCTCCGCTTTAGTCGGAGTCCACACTTCAAACTCATCAGGATACCAGCGAGTCAGGTGAGCGAGACATGATCCGACATGCTTCGATGTTGTCACAGACAACCCGTTCGGTTTACGGAAGGAGAAGACTGTGAAGGTAGGTTCCCCATCTTCGCCCGCCCACCGCCAAGCAATCGTCACATTGTAAGAGCGCAACTCAACCCGCTCTGGCCCATGGCGAATCGACTGTAAGTTTCCAGCCGATGCACCCCAGCCATTAGCGAATGCACGAATCACATCTTCATTCGTTACTCTTTTCATCGTTCTTTACCTCATGCCTTTCGGCAGTATGTGCAGAAGCGCACAGTAAAACCCACCGCCCGTTCGGACGATGGGTTCTCCTCTGTTCTTCTACTCGGCACCCGCCAGTGATCGAATGACCTTCTCCTTTCTGGCTCCGAGCAAGGCTCGGTCGCACTGGGCGAGATCAGGAAAGTTGATTCGAAGAGAGAGCGGTACCGCACCATTCTCTTTGAGGTCTTTCCCTACTGCTATCGTAAGTTCGATGGAGCGGATGACTCTCCGCCTTAGCTTCATCGAATCATGCCAAGCGCCCCCTCTCCCGCATCGGTAGTCATGGACTAAGATGCGGATCTTTCTCTTCCGGCGGAAACGTTCTGCGATTGGAACTCCACGGCAGAATAACGTAGCCCGACCTGGGCCAATGCTCTCAGCCCTGAGATTCCGGGACTTACCCAGCTCGCCCCACATAAACTTAGTGATTGCGGATTCATCCGATGAGTCGGTAGGTTTCCATCTATCCCAAACTTTGGGCATTCTCTTTACCTCTTCCTTTTACCGTTGTGTACGCTGTCGAATCAACGCACAGTAAAGAGCACCCGCCAGTCTCCCAGCGGATGCTCTCTCCTCTACTCTGATTCTTCTCGGTCTTTGGCCGCAGTCCTCCTGTCTTCTTTCTTGGCTTGGCGTAGGCATTCATCCCAGGCCCACTGGAGATTCAAGACTGCATCATGGAGAGCTTTGTTTTCTTTCTCAAAGTCTTCCCATTCTTTAGCCATTCCACATGCATCACACATGCCGCAATCGTCCGCCGAAGAGCATTGCCATCCTGCGATCTTAGCATCCAACATGTATGTAAGACCCTCTCTCCCTGTCCATACGAAGGGATAAACCAGTTGGTCAGTAACGCAGCCCATTAGTCTCCCTCCCAGATCCAAAGCATCACCACGCCAGCGGCTATCAGCATCCCACTTTGCAGCAGATATACAGGATCAAAGATCATGCTTCACCTACCTGCAAACCTGACGCTGACCGACGCTGCTTCCACGGGTTCTCCCCGTGCAACCGCAAAGACATTGAGTCTACTTGCTCACTGCAAATAGATATCCAAAGAGCCAAGTCTTTAGCCCGACTTGACTCCATGCCTGCGCTACTCTTGGCGACTTCGATAACGTACTCAATCGCCAGATTGCACAGTGCTAACTCGGCCCGTGCCAATCGACGTTCGAGTTTATCTCGATCAACTTTTCCCATTCTCTTTACCTCTGTTCTTACACTCTCACCATTGAGAACGTAGAAGAGGGCACCAACATTTGCTGGTGCCCTCCGCTTCACACTCAACCAGCGAATCCGACCAGCGCAGCCCGAATACTTGTCACCGTATACGGCGCACCGTCCGGTGTGTGCGGTGGCAGTCTACTCAAGAGTAGACTCGCTGCCTGGTCCATTGTGTCTGTCATTGCTACACACGATCGCAACTGTTCGTACCGGATCTCATTATTGAACAGCCATAGCGACACGTTCCAATGATTCCAGTTCTTGTGTCCGTTGAATCCCATTCTTTACCTCCCGCCTTTCGGCGCTGTGCTTGACTGCACAGGGAGAGAGGCGACTACCTTCGCAGTCGCCCCCCAATCTCTGCATTCAGTCACGTAGCCCAAGAGCTACAACTGTTTGGGTCCGAGTCTTCACACCCGGGATGCCATTCCTTCTTCTCTGCTTCATCGAAACATTCTTGGCAGACATCACGCTCCGGTTTCGCTCCGGCCCACGGTGCCACGAGATGTTTCGGATTAGTCCGAGCCCGGCATGCGTAGCATTCTCTCCATCCGTCAGCCAAAGACAAGTCCAAGTCCCGGAGGAGCTGGCGAAATGTTTCTGCATTCCCAACAATCTCACGCTCTTTTGGCGTGAGCTGTTCGAAGATCCCTTCGACATCCCGGAGTAGATATCGAAGCAGGGCATTCTTGATTGCTTCCAATCCCATTCTTTACCTCGCTATTCACAGCCTAATCGCTGTAAGTTGGCCACCGACTCCCATCCCAGGGTTCTACCTGGGCAGGGGATGCGGTAACCTACTAACCGTGACTAAGACCATACCTGCTAACCTCCAAACCTGACAGCCTGCGAAGCCTGCATACCTGACAGCATGGGAAACATTTCGAGGAGAAAACAAGAGGATAAGTCAAAGCCCGCCCCGGTTTCCCAGAGCGGGCTCTGTTCGCTTCGCGTTCGCTTAGCGCTTCGCTTTCTTTGCTTTCTTGTCCGCCTTCGCCTTGGCCTTGGCCTTCGCCTTCGCATCCGCTTCGGCCTTCGCCTTCGCCTCCGCCTCTTCATCCGCGAGACGTTCCGCTTCCGGATAGAACCGGGCTTCCGTTGGATGAATCCAAGTCGCCAGCGTCGGAACATCGCGCCGAGCGGCTTCGGACACTTCAGCATCCGTCACCGGTTCGAGCGAGGCATGACCACCGTAGGTCGCGCGCCGGGTCTCGATTCCCAGTCGCACAGCGCTCAGCAGTCGCGCCACATCTCTCGGAAGCCTCGCGGCTTCGGGCAGGAGTGCGGTCAAGCGGTCCGCCCATTGCATTTCAATCGCGGCGGTCACGCGGTTAACCGCGCGGGTTGAACCCATCGCCAGCGACTTGAACGCCACCAGGAGCATCGCCTCCGATACTCCGTTCTCGTCCACGTCGCGAAGCGTTCCGACTACATGCTCGCCAGCGGTCGTTCCGGCTTCGCTGTAGTGGCGCTTCACGCATTCAATCGCGGCCATCGCGCTACCCGCCCGACGGGCGCGGAAATAGTACGGCCCATCCGTGTCACTCACTGTGAAGGTGTGAACCGGTGCGTTGATCTCAATGGTTGTATCGGTTGCGGCGGTCGTGTCTTCTGTATTGTTTCCCATGGTCTCTCTACCTCGCTCCATGTGGAGCATGTTGGCGGCCTTCATTGGCCGTCCACATGCGACCGCCACAAATAGTGACGGCCGCGTGAGGACGCCCGGACCGAAGCCCGGACGCCTGAGGTATTGAGGTACCTCCATTCATCTTGCACCGTTCCCCCGTTGGCCTTGTCCGTTCCGGTTCCACTCTTGCTCAGCGCCCACTATCGCCAGGGTTCGCCTGGCGGGTGTTCGTCGCATCTTGCGCGATTCCACGGCACGTAGCCGCGTCGGTTCCGGCCCGGTCGGGCTCGGGAGGGTTCGGGATTTCAAAGAACGGACCGGTGGCCCGTCTCCGGGATGCCGCCTGGAGTCGTCGCCCCGCTGGGGGGACTGCCTCCAGTTTAACAGCCCTGTCAACCTGAACATGCATTCAGTGTGTCCGCCATATGGCAGGTTCAAAGGGGCATATGGCGTGTCGGTCATCTGTCAGTCACTTGTCAAGGATATGTTAAGACACCATATCCGCTGATAGTCGGCGTTTAACCTGGCTTATCAGCCGGTCGTCCTCTCTGGGCCGCGTGCAGACGGCCTCAGCGCGCCCAGGACGGCCGCGCGCGCCTAGGGGAGCCCACACCGCGAGCCCGGACCCGGTCCCGGTCCGATCGATATCCCCCCCCTCCATATGCACTTCCCCTTTTGGGCGGACCCCGTTAGGGGTCCGGGGGAGTCCCACGAAACGCAACAACGGTTTCCACAAAACGTCGCGATCTGAGATATTCGATAGATGAAGTATGGATGTGCTACCGCCCCCCTTCTTTTTTACAGGTGGTGTGACTCTCAGGCGACTTGGGCGAATCGAGAGGGGATGAGGCTCTACCTTTCGGCGTTTCGGCAAGGGACTCCGAGAGAAAAGGTGGAGAGACACCGAACTTGGGTCAGGATTCCGGAGATCCAGAAGAAGTTGCGGTATGTTCGGAGGTATGCGGACCTGTACCCGAAGTTCGGGCAAGTTTTACTGCATCCGGGCTTCGGAGTCGCCCCGAAGAGGTGGCCGAAGAGGATAGCGGAAGCATTTCCGACAGATACGCCCCCTAGCCCGTATGAGATGGCATGCGCTCTTCTTCATCAGCCCCTGTCAAATCTGTGGAGAGCACATGCGGAGCATGATCCACTGATGCACTCGGCATTGTGCTGGTATTTGGCGGGTGCACCACCCCAAGCGATTGCAGATGCACTTGATTGCACCGTCAGTACACTCTACGCACGCATCTCTACTCTCTTATCTTGGGCAGGGGGGAGCGCTCGAACCGTCATCTGGTACCTTAGTACTGATTTGAGACCTGTTCTCACGAATCTGGACCGTACAAGGGCGCTTGCATCGATGTACCTGGGGGAGTCACAGGAGAAATGGATGCATGTTTCGAGTAGTACCTACCGTGTCTTTAATGAGATCGTGGATACGCCATATGTCAGGGCGCAGCTTGCAAATCGCCGTGCCCTCGCCCCGATACCGCGTCCACTCTCTGCTCCGGGCATCGTACATGCCTCAGCACAGAAGAAATATCGATGGGAGTCCCAGATGGCCACTGAGGCTCGATGGCATTCGAGACATCGGGCTCGGATTCAGCGACTTGCGGAGGAAAGCGCAGGGAAACTGGAGCCTTGGGGGAGACTTCCCCTTAGAGTTCCGGTATATGATAGAGATGAACCGGAGGCGTACCTTGAGCTACGACGAAAAGCCAAACTACGACGAGCCCGAAAGCGAGAACGGGGACGAACAGCTTCCAGCGGTGCCTAATCTGGAGGGGATTCTTACTGATAGCCGTATTCGCTCAGTGGAAGACGTGCTTGACTACGCCAGCCTGTGTGCTCTCGCAGTGGCGAATGGGAATGTTCCTACGAAACTCTCCAAGGAGCTACGTCTGTGGGGTGAGTTGATGTATACGTGCGTACAGGCGCAGAGCCTTACGTCAGGCGATGGCGATGTGAACTTCATTGGGCAGTTGATCCAGATCGCAGGGAATCCGGACGCCCCGACATTGAAACAGGCAGCTAAGATCGCTCAGGACGAGGCCCCAGTGCCCGTGATCCTCGATGCAGTTGCCGTAAATGAGTAAGAAGAAGCCGTCACAGGTGTCAACTGATGCTGATGGGCCTGTCCTTGGGCCTTCTGGGGGTGCGGGGGAACCGTCAACCGGACAGCAGTCACAGCCACAGGCTCAGGCACAGAAACCCCAGGCCAAAGCACAGCAGGCTGGCACAAATGCACATCAAGTCCTCCATTTTCTCCAGTCTCCCATAAAATCACTACCGGTCTTTGGGCAGGTTCACGATCAGCGTACTGGCCAGTTCGTGACGTATGATCCTTACCGACTGACCAAGACGCTGCAAGCAGAAATCCTGGATTACCTTTCAAATCCACCACTTACGGATACTGGGCAAACCAAGTTTCTTACTGTGCTTACGGCGCGGCAGATGGGGAAGAGCCTCACGGCCGAGTATGGGTGCTACCCCAAGGCCGCCTTTACGCCTGGGCATGACCATGTCTGCATTGCAGACACCAAGGATCGGGCCGAGTACCTGCACAAACGTGTTCACCACCTCCATGAGCGGTGGCCGATCAAGGTACGCAGTCGCACAATCCCCAATCGAGAGGCGAGGCAGCTTACCTTTCGCCCACTCCAGGGTGGAAAGATGCGTGTCCTCTCCGCAGAGACAGGTGCAGTGGGTATTGGGCAGTCACCCGACTCCTTCCATGCGAGCGAGTGTGCTTTCTGGGCTGACTTCTCAGGTTCGATGTTCCTCATCTGGCCGTCGTTGATGAACAGGGACCATGCGCTTGCCGTATTCGAATGCACGCCTTGGGAGGCGCGCTCCGATTGGCATGAGCACTGCCTCGAAGCCAAGAATGGGATCGGTCGGCACTCGTACCTCTTCAAGCCCTTCTGGGATGGGCAGTTGAATCAGCGGCCATGGAGACCCGAGTGGACGTTGGAGAATGAGGAAATCGATTTGCTGAATCTGCATGGTCCCCAGGGACTCCAGAAAGAGCATCTTGCTTTCCGCCGCCTCATCATGTCCACGGATGTAAAGATCCGCAGGAATCCTGAGTTCTTTCGGGTCTTCTATCCGCTCGATGATGTCAGTTGCTGGATCGCATCAGCCCAGTCCGCCATCCCTGGGCATGTCCTGGAGAAGCACCAGAATCGGAAGATGGTTCGGTGGCGTGGCCCCTATATGGAATACGAGCAGCCCGAAGCCGACGCTCGCTATGTCATTGGCGTTGACCCTTGTGGGCATGCTGCCCGAGATCATGCAGCTTTCCAGGTGCTGAAAGTCTATGATGGTGAGTGGACACAGGTCGCCTCATACGCAGAGCATTCCGATCCCATCATCTTTACGAAAGCACTGATCAAGGCTGCGAAGAAGTACAACAATGCACTGACGGTTGTGGAGTCCAATGGTGTTGGGCAGTCCATTCTGGCATTGCTCCGCGACTGGGGCTACGGAAACATCTTCTATGAAAAGCTGAAGCGCCCCGGGTTCACGACAACATCGAAGTCCCTTGACCAATCCATGGGTTGGTTGACCGATGCTCTTATGGATGACCTCATCATCAATGATTCCAATCTTGTCGAGCAGCTTCTAAGTTACCGGAATGACAAGAGAGTTGAGGAAAATCCCAACTCGGAGATCGCCCGAGGTGAAGCAAGCCGCCGCCGAAGGGAGCGTCACCACTGGGATAAGGTGTCTGCGCTCATCATGGCCATCGTTGGTGCCCGTGCACTCCCACGTCGGAGTAAACCGAGTCCCGAAGATACCAAGAAGGGGGATAATCTTGTGCTGTTCCCCACTTGGGATAGCTGGAATGCGTATCAAACATCCGTTAGTCAGGAGAAATCGCGTCGTAACCGATTGCAACGACCCGGTGGAACGTGGTACAGAAAAGGTCCAAAGTGGAAATAGGAGTTCCTCATGGCTAATGGCAAACCCAAAGTGACAGCCCCCGGCGACTTTCCCCCCCTCATCGGTGAAGATCCTGGCAAGAAGAAGAAGAAGGGGGAGAAGGGTATGTCAGCGGCTCGGACCGAAGCCGCCCAAAAAGCTTGGGAGGCAAGGGGCAAGATTGCTGCTGCTAAGTTGGGGGCGAAGGCTAAATCAGGACAATGACAGAACCTCCCCACGCTCAAGCTCGACACTCGGCGGTATGCCATGCGATGGCGAAGCACGCGCCGCCGCAGTCTGATTGGAAAGTCGAAAGCGATGGGGAACTCTCTACCATTACCTCTGAACAGATGCGCCAAGCAATGGGTGACACTGAACATCCAATGGGCCTGACCTTTTCTGAGGATGAGAAGGATCTTCACATCAAGTCTGTGGAGATTCCAGAACAGATGCGCGGAATGGGAATCGGAACACAGCTATATATACAGGCGCTTCAGTATGCTCAGGACAATGGCTTGGGCTTCAGGAGTGATGTGAACCCAACTCCAGAAGCTCTCTCTGTCTATGCTCGGCTTGTAGGAGCAGGGATTCCCATTACTCAGCAGAAGGACGAAGCTGGAGTTCTTCAGTTTTCCATTCCGGCTGAAGCCCTTGAAAGTGCGAGCCTGGAAGAAGCTGCTCAAAAGACTGGAGACCAAAATGGCTGAAGATCCAGCCCATAAGGCGGCACGTCAAGCCGCAGTCACAAGGGCACTTCGAAGTGCGCAGCCTACAGAGATTTCCTCTCCAGTTCCAGCATTTGGGAGAGAGAAAGCCGCTGATGCTCCCTTGTTTGATGAGTTGGAGACGGGTGAGGATTTTGCCCGCTTGGGCCTCGATATTGCCTCAATGTCTCCGATTGGCCAAATCGGACAAGCCATAGCCGACACCACGATTGCTGGAATGGATTTGGCAAAAGGTGATTACCCAGGTGCAGCGATCTCTGCTGCGGCTGTCGGCCTTCCGATGACTGCTGGCGTTTTGAAGGGTGCAGTAAAAGGCGTATCTGATATTGCTTCTGCTGGAGCTAAAACCGCAGATCAAGTTGCTGATGCCGCAAAGCAGTGGGTAGAGAAGGGCACCGATTCTCCCTACTTCAAACGATGGTTCGGTTCTTCAGGAGTGGTTGATGAGGCTGGTAAGCCCTTGGTGGTTTACCATGGTACGGGACAACAGTTTGATCGTTTTGATCCAAGGGGACTGGGGAAGAATACCGGAGCTACTTCGATTCCGGGAGGGATGTTCTTTACGAACAAGGCTGATGAGGCTGCAAAGTACATGCAAGACCAAGTTACGCCGACTCAGGCCTATTTTGATCTTGTAGAAGAGATCGGAGAGGCGAAAGCAGACGAGACCGTTATTGCGGATTTTGTTTCTAATAAGGGGAAATCCCATTACTTCCAGAATCTGGGGACTGAGTCAGTCCTTCCCGTGTACCTAAAGATGGAAAATCCCTATACTATCGACGTGAAGGGAGCAGAATGGTCAACAGAGTTGGATGAACTCATCCTGCGAAGAATGGATGTCGCACGTCGAGCGGGAGCCAAAGAGTTCGATGGCATTATCATTAAAAATATAAAGGATATTGGAGAGATATCAGATAGCTATGTTGTCTTCGATCCGACTGGAATCAAATCATCAATAGGCAATAGAGGTACATTTGACCCAACTGACCCCAGAATCTCAATGGGTGTGGGTGGAGCGGCAGCGATAGCTGCACGAGAAAAAGCCCAAGAGGGTGAGGAAAAATAGATGGCACTCAAAGGCACACAGATTCGGGACTTGATCAATGTCCACAAAACACGTTCCACAGCCGAAAGGCAAAAGTGGGACCGGTATCTTCGTTACTACCGATCTGAGTATTGGGGTGAGAACAAAGACATCCGGGAAGTCTCCGATGATTCCGATGTGGCAATGGAAACGAACTATCCGTATTCCTATGTGGATTCGATGGTCAGTTCGATTGTCCCCCCGAATCCTCAAATCTCAGTAGTTGAGCGAAACCGGAGCAAGAAAGAGTTCGCCAAGTATCGTGAGGCACTGGTCAATGACACGCTGAAGCGAAACCGCACTTCCAAGTTGCTGTGGCGGCTCGCGACTTATGCCTCTGTATATGGGCGCGCAGTGGTCAAAGGTGTATGGCGCTTCGCCCGGAACCGGGTTGAGTTCAGAATCATCGATCCCCGCTTCATCTTCTTCGATCTCTCAGCCGAGCGCTGGGAGGATGTCCGCTATGTGATTGAAGTTACTACACTTACTCGGGAAGAGTTTCAGCGTCGGGCAAAGATGCCCAGGGATCCCAACAAGCCCAGAGGCAAGAAGCGATACGATCCGGCCATCGTTGAGAAGGCGATGTTCGGGAGCTACCCATCTTGGCTGAAGCCCGCACTGAAGAAGAGCCGGGACATCAGTTCTGAAGCATTCGATTGGGTCACGGTCTATGAGGTGTATGACTTTGCTGGGCGGAAGTACCATCACTTCTTGGCCGATATGGAGAAGCCCCTGTTCTCAGGCAAGCTTCCGTATCGCTTTGTGCGGAACCCATACCAACTCCTCACCTTCAATGACAATATGCAGAGTCTTGAAGGCATCTCTGATGTCCAGTTGATCGACCGGCAGCAGCAAATGCTCAATGAGTTGGACACCTTGGAGTTGCGTCATGCCCAGGCATCCATCCCGGTGACACTGTTCCAGGCAGGGCTCGTTGATAATCCAGGAGCCTTCATCAAGGATCTGCTGGAGGCGACCAGCCCAGGAGATGCTGTCGCTATCCATGCCAAGCCCGGCATCGGTGTGGGTGACATCATCGCCAATACGCCGACGACACAGCTTTCGCCCAGCTTCAAGACGATGCGAGAGCGCATCACACAGACAATCGAGTTCACCCTTGGGCTTCCTCAGTTCCAACGGGGTGTTGTCGGCGTCGCTGATGTTGCCACTGAGGTTGCTTTGGCTGAAACGGCTGTCCGTACACGGAATGGTCGTCGCCTCCAGGCAATCCAAGACATCATCGAATGGATGTCCCACATCACTGTGGGCCTGTATGAAGAGTTCTTGGATGCGAAAAGCCTTCTACCGATCCGTCTCACAGGTCGTCAGGAATCTATTTCTGTGACTCGGAAGTCTTTTGGCGCGCGCGATCCAGGATCTGTGAAGGATGGCTCACTCCTCGAAGACCCACTCGACTACGATTACGATGTGGTCCCGTATTCTCCCACTGAGAACAGCAGAACGATTCAGTTGAAGAATCTCTCTCAGGTGCTGGATCTCCTCTCAGCTTCTCCCGATGTCGATAAGCGCCGTCTTGTCCTCACCATCGTTGAACTTCTCAATCTTGATCCAGACCTCCTCATCTCTATGGAAGAGAAGGTCCAGGTTGAGCAGGAACAGGCTGCGGCTATGGGTGGAGTTCCCGGCGCACCTGGGCCAACGGGGGGGAGCGGGGGGGAAGCCAGCGCAGACCTCCCTCAGTTAAAGGGAAGAGAGATTCGTGATACAACTACAACCGGAGGCGCTATTGCCTCAACTGGACCTCGCGTAGTCTTTCCGACTGCGGCCGGTGGCCCAGGTAATCCCGCTCCCAAATCATAGGTAGTCAAATGCCACGCCCATCAGAGCCCTCCGCCGGACGCCCCGCAGTCGGGCCAGCAGTACGCCCCACCGAGACTACGGATATTAGTGAGGTTCGCCGGAAGATCGATGAGGCTTTCGAGGCCGGAAACTTCCAAGAACTGGCACGCTTGAGTGCTCTTGCTGGAGCCATGATGACCAGCTTGCGCCGTGACTTGAGCCAAGATGCTCGATATCGGCGGACTCAGCAGAACCCTCAAGGCTCATCCCCTGAAGATCTGTCCTATGCGGATATGAGGAATCGTCAGTTGGGCGCAGCACAGCAGTTGGTAAGTACAACTGAGCGCGCATCTGAAATGGCCGACGCAGATCCCGAAGGCGCAGAGGCACCTGGCTTTATGGCTCGGGCTGCCCCCGCAGCCGCAGCGGGTGGACTGGCTGCTGGATTGGCAGATGAGCCCTACAAGGCCAGCAAGGCAGCAGCGGAATCAGCGAAACGTTCCATCAGTGGTAAGGCTGGTGCTGATGTTGTCGCTGCCCATAAAGCTACTGCCGGGGCCAAGGCGGCTGGTGGTGATGTCGGTCGTGCTTCTCAAGCCGCCCGAAAGGCAGCAAGCCAACCAGCGGTTCAGGTTCGGGCGGGAGCGGAGCCCCCTCCCAAGGGCAGTATTGGGGCCGCAAAGAAGGGATTGCGTACAGCCAGTGCTGAACTCCAAGGTGCGAAGGGCGCGGCGGGAGCAGCAAGCCGAACTTCTGTTCAGAAGGGTGCCCAAGCCGCAGCATCGAAAACAGCAGCGAAAAGCTTTTCCAAGATCGCCGCCCGGGCTGCACCCAAGATCTTCGGTGGTGCAGCCGCAGGATTGGCCACTGTCGCGATGGAGCCCTTGCTCGCTTTCTACCAAACGACTCAACAGGCTGGAGACTTTCTGGGGCAGATTGAGTCTTTGTCTACCTCTTCAGGTCGGCCTCTGGAGCCAACGGACCTCTCTAATACGGCCATTGATCGAATCGGGTCCAGCCCAGAGCTAATGGATGCAATGTTGATGAATGGGGTCATCACTCGGGAGACATACGCTTTCGCCAATCCAGAGATGGCTGTAGAGCGCGGTCTATTCAGTGAAGAAGAGACTCAGGTTGGAGGCGGACCTGCCGTTGTTACTGCTCGGGCTCCCGATGTCTTGTCTCCAGTACAGTCTGAACTCCAAGAGACAGCAGCGCGTCGAGGCGGTGTGACAGGCCGAATCGGAGCGGGGGAGCCTACGCCCTCTCTCCGGCGGAGGGTGTCAGAGCGCGCTTTTGCGGAGTCTCGACCCAGCAGACCTGAAGGCGCAGATGAGGTGGCTCTCACTGATATTGGTGAGAAGGAAGAAGGGGCATTGCCAGATATCGCTGAGATGGATGAGCGCCAGCCCACCGATCTTCGTGAAGGCCCATCTGTGGCACTTGCAGGGAGCCCTCGGGAAGAGGCTACGACAGTCACGATTAGCGATCCTGGTGGAGAGGATCTCACGATTCAGTTGGCTGGGGCCAAGATGCGTGACGCCAAAAAGAAGAAGGGTTTCGGCAAGTTGCTGAAGAAAGTCTTCGAAGGCTTGGCTGAATCTGAGGCGGGCAAGGATACGGAGTTCGTAGGCTGATGCCCATTTACGACATCAGATGCGAAGACTGTGGAGTCACAGAGGATGTCTTCTCCCCTCGGGTAACCGATGGGGAAGACTTCCCCTGCCCACAATGTGAAGGCCCAGGAAAGAAGCTCCCCACTATGTTTACGACTGCGGGAATCATTTTCTCGAATCCACTGACCATCAACTCCGCTGGACTTCAGGCGACTTCAAACTCTGAGGCTCGTCAATACCTGAAAGACAACCCGACTTGCCGTTTTGTTGAAAGGAAGGGGACGTACTGGCGAAACAAGGTTGAGAAGCTGCATGAGCGCCGGGAGGCCAAAGTGCAGAAACAAGGCTACAAGGATTGGAACAACTTCCAGTCTGAGAAGAAGCAAGAGATTGCAAAGACATCCAACAAAATCATAATCGATACCGGAGCTAACAATGCCTGAAGGAAACCCTGCCGCCTATGACGGGATGACTACCGATCAACTGATCCAACAGCTTGAAGGCGAGGTTCAGGGGTTGGATCAGGCTGCCGCTGAGATTGGGATCGATCTTACCGAGGGAGGAGAAGCCGCAGAGGGAGACTTGGAAATAGAAGCTGATGCTGAACAAGCACTCGCTGATGCTGAACAACCTGGGCCTTCTGATTCTGATGCTGAAGCTGCGCTGACTACTGTTCTCTCTGAGGGCTTGGGTGATCCCACGGCTATTCTGGATGCGCTTCGCAGCCAGGGTTTTGAGTTGGTTCGGATTGGGGGATCTCCGGAAGAAGAGATTCCAGATTCCGTAGTCGAAGAGATGCCAGAAGAAGCTCCCGAAGCTGGACTGGAAGAGGAAGAACCCTTCCGCGATGCCCGCCGTCGAGCGGCTGAGCGGGCCACTGGAGGTGTTGCGTGATTTATGAGGATGAGACAATGGAGACGGGAGAAGGTGATGCAGCCGCCGAGGCCACAACTGATTCCGAGGCTGGAGCCAGTTCGGATAGTGAAGCTACAGAAGTCGCTACCGAAAGCTCCGAGATTGACGTATCGGCTGAGGAAACGGTTGCGGAAGAAGCTCCGGCAGAGCCAGAGTTTCGTCTTCCTGACTTCGATTTCGAGGCTTGGGATGGCGAAGTTGCCACGCTTCCAGAGGTGTACCACCCGATTCACGGCCATCTGAGCGGCCATATCCGTAAGGAGATCGATGGTCTCCGCAACTCCTTGGAGCAAGATCGGGAGTTGTACCAGGCTCTCCTTGAGGGCGAGGATATTGGAAAAGATTTCCGTGAGAAGCTTTCCAAAAGTCAGGCTGAGCTTGAGAAGATTCAGAAGTCACGGGAGACATGGGGAACTGAGAAAGAGCAGTACGACGAAAAGATCAAACACTACGAATCCAAGATGGCCGAAGTCGAAGCGTCTGAGAAAGCAGAGGCTGATGCCTGGGCACACCAGTTCCGCCAAGACAATGCTGACATCATGGAGGAAATGGAGAAGCGGGGCCAGTTCCTCAAGTTTATGAACAGTGGGATCGAGCCAGAAGTGGCAGTAGAGTTCGTCCGTTCAGGCAATGAGCATTTCGTCCAGTCTACCTTGGGCTATATGGCTCAGGGTGTTCCCCCTCAGTATGCAGTACGAATGGCAAAGACCGACTCTGGTTTGACTGAGACACAATCAGCCCAACCTCGGGCGGGCGCGGAAATGACTGCTGGCGCAACCGAGGGGGCAAATGTCCCTGAGAGTACCGAAAAGGCAGTTTCCAGCAATACTTTCGGCATTGAAGATGCCCGTCGATTGGCAGTCCAACGTGCTTTCCGGAAACGTACCGGGTAATCTGGTTTCGCGAATCGTTCTCACTTAGGAGTGAAGACATATGGCTATTTCCGCCGAAGTCCTGAATGACGCTCTCCAAGAGCTTGCTCCACGTTATCAGAACCTCTTTGAACGTTGGTCACCGGTCCTGAAGAAGATCGTGACGAATGGCAACATTGAGCGTAGTCGTCTGCGGGGTCCGTTTAAGGAGTTCCGCGTCATTACCGGCGGTCCTGGCGATGTGACTCACATTGTTGATGGTGGTGAACGCCTCGCGGCGACCCGCGCTGACATCACTGCCAAGGGTGACACCCGGGCAGCACGTCTCATCTACTCTTTTCTTGTTCCCGACAAGGATATGGCTGAAGCCACTGGCCCCGCCGATGTGGAGCACTTGATCAAGCAGTACCCCGAAGCTGCTTTGATGGACTTCCATCAGCGGATCACCAAGCAGTTGGTGAACGGAAACGGTTCCGGTGTTGGTGGTTTCCTCACTCTTAATGGTGACACGACCTACAGCCCGCACGGCACTGCCCGCACGGGTGTCTTCGACTTCGACGCCACTCAGACTGACACGGTCTTTGGGCTTGCCAAGGAAGACGCAACTTCTGGTGCCGTCACTGGTTGGAAAAATGGATTCGGAAACATCACCTCGATGGCTTCCGATGGTATCTCCACTCTTCGGAAGGAATACTTCCGCGCTTCCCGTAAGGGCAAGCTGCTCGGCCCGGTCGATCTTTTGATCGCGGATGAGACCAGCTTCTCCAACTACATCGATCTCCTCGATGATCGCATCATCGTTGAGGATCAGGTGAAGGGTGAAGCCGGTGTGGATGATGTGACTCAGGGCGTCAAGTTCCTGAAGGCCACGATGTACATCGAGGAGTTCCTTGACCCGAGTGCTTCGACCTTCACAACCACTGCTGCGCAGAATGGCGTGATCTATGGCCTCAAGACCTCGACGTGGCATGCCTACACCCTGGGCAGCGATGACAAGATGGAAACCAAGGGCGATTTCTCCGTCCGTGGCCCGCTTCGTCGGCCCGACATGGATGCTCACCAGTTCGAGTATGTGCTCTACATGGGCATGTACTGTGATTTCCTCGCCGCTAACTTCGCCGTCACTGGCGGAAACATCGCTTAGTCAGGAGTTTCTACCATGAGCGGAACTGCTTTTCCTTCTACTGTTACCCAAGTTGACCTGGGCACCGACGCTTCACCGCAGCGGTTTCCTCTGGGCTATGAAGTAACTCTACCTGCCACCAAGGGCGGCGCTGGCGGCGTTACAAACAACGCTGGTCCCCAGACTTGGGTCTACGTGTTCAATGACGATCCCTCCAATGCTTTTGCAGCGGGGACTATCGTTTATCGAGATCCAAGTGCAGCGACGAATGATTGGGGTGGGGCTACGATCACTCCCGCTACCACTCACCAACCGCAAGTCATGTGCCTCGGAGTTGCCCAACATGCCATTGCAGTCGGTTCCTATGGCTTTGTTTTGAAGCGTGGGGTAGGCACCATTCTGGCTGGTAGTGCTGGCCTAACTGTAGATACCCCATTTACTTCCGGTGGATCTGCTGTTGGAACCGCTCTCGATTATGCTGATGATGCCTCTACCCTCGGCTCGAACATCGGTGTTATCGGCCATACTGCCACAGCGATTTCTGCTGCCGCTACCGGTACAGCATATATCAGTTGCGGCTAAACTAAGCAGGAGGGGTTGCCAACCTGGCCCCCAAGGGGCGTGACCGATGAACCGTGCCGACATTCGGCAAGCAATCTTCGATCAGATTGACTGGCAACCCGACTCCGCATCAGACCTCAAGCTCAAGCTGGATAGGTTCATTAACCGAGCCTATCAGCAGCTTGCCCTGGAAGCGCCTTTCCTCTTCTTTGAGGACAAGGCGTATTTCCGTACCCAGATCGATGCCAAGGCAGACACTTCGATCACCAATGATGGGCTGACGCAAGTCACATCATCTATTCAGACCCCTGGGTTGGTGTGGAAACGCGCCTACGCTATCACCGCTGGTGCTCCTTCTGGGGATGATGCTTCTATTACCGAATGGGATCTCGATCCTACTGCCTATGTGACGGCTGACGTTCCTCACCCTTGGGATGGACGCTGGATAGAGATCACAGGCTCAGACGGCCGAGTCCATAGGCGGCGTATTCGCCGTATTTGGTACACCGAGGTTGGCTCTACGCACACCGATTACATCACGCTGGATCACCCTCTTGATCTGGAAGAGTTTTCCGCAGCCAGTACCGAGTACACTCTGCTCGATTACCGCATCTACACCAACTCGTACTATCTGCCCGCAGATACAATCGAGGTTCGTTCTCTCCGTATCTGGGCAGAGGAGAGACGTGAGTTGATTGCGCTGGTCTACACTGAGGAAGCTGAGGAACAGTGGTGGGATGACATCCAAGCATCCAACTCCTCTGGGTCTCCACGGAAGGCTTTCCGGACAGATTTCTTCCAACTCCCTTCACCCACGCTGAAGCCCATCCCGGAAGTTGTGGTTGGAACCACTTGGAGTACCAGCTATCAACAGCCTCAAGGGACTTTCGACTTCTTTTACACGGTCTGTTGGGGGTCAAAAGAAAAGACTCGGGTCATCTCAGGCGATACATCCGATGTCTCGCAGCAGCGTTTGCCTCGTTGGGAGAGTGCGCCCTCACCCGTCAGCGACGAATCAACGATGATATCGAGTGCGCAGACGATTGCGCTCACTGTCCCTGATGTCGGAGCACCCTTGGGCTTCACTACAGGCGCAGGTTCAGAGTTGGAGCATGGCAAATCGGGTTTGTGGAAACGTATTTACGCCCGCCGTGTGTCATCTGACCGTACCGCCGCAGCAACTCAAGCAATCGTCGGAGACTCTACCGACTTCTTCTTCGTGGGCTGGGTGGATGGGCAGACGACCACTTTCCAGTTCAATGGCCATTTGCTCAACGAAGCAGAGCCTCATCGAGACACTCATGGGTACTCGGGTATCCAACTCTCCCCCTTGCCTGATGCAGCATATGATGTTGATATTCGGTACCTTCGAAAGCCTCATCCATTGAATGATGACCAAGCTGTGCCCCGAATCCCCCCTGAGAGTCTCCCTGTCCTGGTCCAGAAAGCCATCGCTTTGGTGTATGAGTCTCTCGGGAATATGGATCTCGCAGCCGTTGCACTAAGCATCTATGAGCGCCATCTTGTTACACTGACGAAGCGGTATGGCTCACTGCCCACAGGTGTCTTTCGGAAGCGCCTTGGGAGAGCCCGAAGTCGCGGTCGTCGCGGCTACCGTTTTCTTGTGGATGAGAGGTAGAAATGCTCCCCGAAGAGGTTGTTGAAATCTTTACTTTGCCCGAGGGCTGCCCCATTCCAGGCGCAGTCTATCGCCGCAAGCTCCCCAGTGGACACTGGGAGTTCGCCACCATCACGGGTCTCCAGACCCTTACGATGGGTCGGTGGTCTGCGGTCTTCTCATCTGTGCGCTATGGCGATGAGAGAATCACCAGTGAAATCAATAAGTTGAGCAAGTTTCAACTTCACTCCACCCCCAATATGACCTCCGTTCCGACTACCAAAGTTGAAGTCGAAAGCGAAGTTGAGTTCGACTCGATGGCCCCTCAGTCCTTGGGCAAGGGGACGGGCGAACCGTCAACTAATGGTGTGTCAGACGATTCCATTGATGAGTTGGATTCGCTCCTTGCCTTTGGAGCGTAAATGCCGGCGGATGAATCCAAACGGCTGAAGCGTGGGCCATCTTTTCCCCGCGTACAGTTTGGGCAACTTCTCGCTCCAATCGAGGTTGCAGGGGAGATCTTTAACTTCCGCATTACTGCGGAGGATAGTCTCCGCTCGATTCGAGGCCCGACACCCTATCTCCCTGTTTACGATGGGAACTTGAGCCCCTCTGTTTCGGGCCGTTTGACCACAGCCGACTACACCCGTACTCATGGAATCTTTCACGCGCTTCTCCAGCGTGGGCAAAGAGATGTTCTTCTCGCCCATGTTGGAAAAGAGCTGTGGGTATTCGAGGGGTGGAACAAGGGATGGAGGGCACTGATTAGCCCAACTGACAACAATGCTCAGATCGCTGATGCTCTCGTTGATGATTCTCGGGCACGGGCTCCCACTCAGTTTGTCGCTACTCCCAACGGCATCATCATCATTCCGCAAGCTGATACGGATCCGCGCCCGTACTTCTACGATGGAGAAGTCATTCTTCCTCTGGGCTATGCTGTTGCGCCTGGAGCCCCCAACATTACTGGGCCAACTTCTCCTGCAATCCACGAGAATCTCCGAGATTCCAACACCTTTGGCTATTCCGTTCGCCGGAATACAATGAATCATTCTCGGCGTACTTCGGGCACTCCACTTTTCCATGGGAAGTTTGGGACAGGGCGGATTGGTAGTATCTCTACTGTCTCAGATCGAGATCCGGACGGAACGAGCCGCCCTGTTGGTGCTCCCTTCCTGCTCTCGGGTGAATGGAGAGGGGCTACGCAATGGATTGATTACTTTGGAAATCTTTCTCCCATTTCGCAAGAGAGCCAAAGCGTTCGCTTGTATCGTCGGTCAATCGCATTCAAATCGAAAAAGAAGCCCTATCCGGGTGAGACTTTGCAGCATCAGTTCATCTGGACAAGCATTGCACAGGGCCCTTTGGGCACCATTGGAAGGATGCTGTATCGTACAAAGGATAATCTGAACTCGGGTACGACTCAGCTTTTCGAGATTCCATCTTCAGCCTTTGGCCGGTCATCTCGCCGTAGCGTCGAACTCATATCCGCTGCCCAGTTCGCGACAGTTCCCGAAAACGCTTCTCAGGCTTTTCCCGACAATGTACCTGATTCGGCTTTGATTTCTCCGGCTGTGGATGTTGTCCCGGTACCTAAGTTTCGGGTTGCCCAAGTCGCGATGGGACGCCTTTTCGTAGGCAATACGCCCGCTGAACCTGGGGCCATCTTCTACTCTTCCTTGGGCAGATGGGGAACCTTTGAGCGTGATGCCATCCTTTTCCCTGATCCCTCTGGTCAAGCCATCACTGGGCTACATCGTGTGGAGGGGGGTGTTCTGGCATTCACCCAGTCCAGTATCTATGCCATCACTCCCTCTGATGATGGACTTGGATTCCGGTCATTCCCGATCAGTACAACCGTAGGGTGCGCTGCTCCGGATAGCATTGCCGAGTTGCCCAGTGGACTCGTTATTTGGTTGGCCTATGATGGCTTCTACTCATACGATGGGAAAGAAGTCGTCTTCCTCTCTATGCCCCTCGAAGACCAACTGAAGACAGTCAACAAGAGCCGAATAGTTCAAGCCACAGCCACAATCGATCCAGTGAATGAGGAATACATTTGTTGG
>Ga0114902_1000417_pt1 | contig 24248 bp, 23 predicted proteins | sample MalvireepMed_s12_FD_87291 | JGI IMG/M metagenome (GOLD analysis project Ga0114902, IMG submission 87291) | Marine viral communities from the Global Malaspina Expedition - Malaspina viral metaG DeepMed_s12 | ecosystem: Environmental > Aquatic > Marine > Oceanic | place: Mediterranean Sea... | reverse complement strand
GGAAGCTGGAGGTCTACGGGCAGGAAGACTTCCCGATAATTCTCGGCGTTGACCTGGCGCGTGGTGGATCCGACAAGACAAGGCTGCTCGATCGGCAGGGCAGGAAGTGTGGAGGCCACGTCGATATAGAGATCGACACGGACAATGAGATGGATATCGTCGGCTTGATCGGGAAGCAGATCGAGCGGGTCAACCCGGCGAAGGTGCTGATCGATGTCACAGGGATGGGCGGTGGCGTCCGAGATAGACTGCGTGAGACGCACGACCCTAACCTCATCGACGGCATTGAATTCGGCAGCAAGGCGCTTAACGACGAGACCTATGCCAACAAGCGAGCTGAGATGTGGGGAGACATGCGCGACTGGATCGCTGACCCGGCCGGCGTCGATATCCCTGATGATGACAGCTTGCACACCCAGCTCTGCGCTCCGATATGGGGACGGAGCGCCACTCGTTATGACAGTAATTCGCGCATCCTTCTCGAGCCGAAGGACCGCATCAAGGAGAGGCTTGGCTTTTCCCCCGATGGCGGGGACGCTTTGGCCTTGACATTCGCGATGCCGGTAACGCCACGGCGTTCACGCATCAGAGTCCCAACTGACGCAGAATTAGGAATAGTGTGAGATGGCAGAACTCGGATCAAAGGAAGCGACCGCGGCTCAGAAGGCCGAGGCCGAAAACCATGTGGCGATGTCCAAGGCGCACAAGGCTGCGTTGGCAGGCAACCCGCCGACCAGCGTGAAGATGAAGCGGATCCACGGTGCGGAGTTCCGCGATGGCTATGTCTACAACGAGCAGAAGATAGACACCTACGATCAGGCGATCATGCGTCCGATCAACGTGGGAATGTGCAGTGAACTGGCCCATGCCCTGGGCGAGGCGGCGGCCAACGCGCCGCTGGTGATCTCGGTTGGCGGTAAGCGAATGATGATGGACGGATATATCTCTGTCGAACCCATCGATGGAAGCGTCGTCCTCAAGCTGGATCCGCCGAAGGTGAAGGCCGCCCCGAAGGAGAGCAAATAACATGGCGATGGGAATACTTGAACTCAAGGAATTCCGCCAGTTGCAGGCAATAGTCAAGCACCAGGGCGAGATCCTCGAGGAGGTGCTCCAAGCCAACTGGAGCGCTGATGTGTTGCAGAAAGTGCACGCGGATGTGGCGGACGCGCTGCTCGAGGACGCTGCTAACGTCGCCGAGGACAGTGGCGACGACCGGGCCATCCCTCATCACACCGGGTTCGGCCGCTGGGTCGTCCTCTATGATGGCGAGCAGGTGCCGATCGTTCCTGAAGATCAGGACGACTGGATCATGCAGGGATGCTGGTACACCAAGGAAGGCGCCGCGCAGAAGGCGGCGATGCTGAATGGCTAGGCGTCACTCTCCAGGCGAAGCTCTGACGACCGACGAAATTGAAGCCATCGTCGGCAACGAGATCCTGTCGTCGGTCGGCTACATAGATGGCTCGATCGCGCAGGAGCGGGCCAATGCGCTGAAGTACTACCGGCAGGAGCAGTATGGCAACGAGCAGAAAGGCCGCTCCAAGGTCGTGACGGGTGAGGTCATCGACACTGTCGAATGGATGATGCCGCAACTGATCCGCATCTTCATGGCAGCCGATACGGTGGTGTCGTTTCAGCCTGAGGGCCGAGAGGATGAGGAGAAGGCGAGGCACAAGACCGCGTGGTGCAACCACGTCTTCAAGCGAGACAACGATGGGTTCACTATCGCCTACGACTGGATCAAGGACGCGCTCCTCCAGAAGAATGGCCTGGTCAAGTGTTACTGGAAGGAAACCGAGGAGAAGTGGACGACCAAGCATTCAGGACTGACCGAAGAAGACGTAGCCTTCATGCTGGGCAGCGAGCCTGACGTCGAAGTCCTCGAGCAGCGTATATACGCTGACCCTGACGCTGCTACCGATCAGGTTAACGAGATGGGTATGCCGATGGCGCCGCCCGTCCTGGTCGACTGCTCCCTCGAGCACAAGCGTGACGTCAAGCGTGTCCACATCGAAGGCATACCACCTGAAGAGTTCCTGATCAGCCGCGAGAGCCGATCGATGGAACATGGCCGTATGAAGGGCCACCGGCGCCGCTACACGATCTCCGAGGCCCTCGAGTTCGGCTTCAAGGAGGAGCAGTTGCTGGCCCTCGCGGAGACGGGGTCATCCTTCGGGCTGTCAAATTCCGAGCACGTCGCACGCCGCAGCCAGGAATATGAATACCCGAGGACAGGCGCAGCGATCGACGAGAGCACCCGCGAGGTGACCCTGGTCGAGGCTTACATGGATCTCGATCTTGATGGGGACGGAAGGTCTCAACTGGTGCAGGTCTGGCTTGGCGGGAATTCGCATGAGCTGCTCGAATACGAGGACGAGACCGAGGGCACCGAGGGCTATGCATACGAGGTCTTCGGAGACCCGCTGCCGTTCATCGATATCACGCCGATCCGAATGCCGCACACCTTCTTCGGGCGCTCGATGTTCGATCTTGTCGGCGACCTTCAATTAATCCACTCGACAGTGCTGCGGCAGATCCTCGACAACTCGTACCAGATAAACAACGAGCGCACGGCCATATGGGAGGGCAAGGTCGACCTCGACGATATGCTGGTGAAGCGGCCGGGTGGAGTGGTCAGGACAAAGGGTCCGCCTGGAGAAGTCATATCAGGCATGCCGGTCCAGCCTATCGGTCAGATGCTGTTTCCGCTCCTCGAATATCTCGAGCAGCAGCGGGAGGGTCGGACAGGTGTCACGCGCAACGCGCAGGGCATGGATCCCGAATCTGTGACCAACGACACCGCGTATGGAATGATGAGGCTCATGGCTGCTGCGGCGCAGCGCATTGAACTCATCGCGAGGATGATGGCCGAGACTGGGTTCAAGAAGCTGTTTACCAACATCCTCAAACTGTCGATCGCTCATCAGGACAGGAAGCGAGAGGTCCGCCTCAGTGGCGAGTGGGTGGAAATGGACCCGCGGCACTGGCAGGTGACGTATGACATGGAGGCCGAGGTCGGTTTGGGGTACGACTCGAGCGAGCAGGAGCTTATCGCAGTCAACTCCGTCCTTGCTGACATGGAGAAGATCATCACCTTCCAGGGTGGCGCACAAGGCCCTATCCTGACGCTGAAAAACATCCACGAGGCGCTGATGGCCAAGGTGTCGGCTGCCGGCCTCAAGCGGCCTGACCGCTTCTATTCCAACCCCGAATCGCCTGAGATGCAGCAGATGATGCAGCAGCAGGCCGAGGCAGCGCAGAACCAGCCACAGGATGCTGGCCTGATGCTGGCCCAGGGTCAGATCCAGAATGATCAGATGAAGATCCAGATGGATGGGCAGAAGGCACAGGCAGATACTGAAGACAAGGCCAGGTCTCACGAGAAGGATATGCTGAAGATCCAGATCGAGGCTGACCTCAAGCGTCGGCAGATGGAACTAGATGCTGACATCAGGCGTGAGGAGATCGCTGCCAGGCTCGACATGAAGGCCGCTGAAATTGAGGCATCAGATGAGCAGAATGTGATCAAGTTACAGGCCCAGGCCGACATCGAGCGTGAGAAGGCAGACCGGAATTCATTTGAACGTGACCAGGACCGTGTAGCCAGGGCGGTCGATGTCCCATGAAATCTTGCCGCCCGCACCGGTTTTCGCTAAGTTGGCCGGCAACCGGGCGGTACGATGCAACTCTTTCGAGGGTTGCAGCCCACCGTGAGGAAGATGCCTCACAGACGTGAACCCGCAAAAGGAGCAAGCGGATGAAGTACGGAAGCACTAGCCGCGGCGGCAAACAGCCGAACAAGAAGATGGGTCAGGCCGCGCCGGTCAACCCGTCGATGACCTCGCCAGGTGTGAGCACGGACTCGAAGGGTCGGCCAGCGGCCTCCTTCAAGGGTGCGGGCGCCAACGTCACAGGGTCTCGTGGGCCTGCTGGTGGCAACTACACTGCCGGCAAGGGCAAGGCGAAGGGCAGCAACTACTAGATGTCTGATCAGGACGAATATTCAGCCGAAGAACCGAAGCTCTACGAGGAGCGGCAGCGCGGTGATCTCGCGACGAGCATCATCGAAAACCCGCTCTGGAAGGAAGCCTTCGAGGATATTGAAGATCGGTTTGTGGAGTGGCTCAAACATGGCTCGGATGAGGAGACCCTCGACGCGAAGAAAAACCTTCGCATGATAGAGGAACTCAAAGATAACTTTGAGCACCACTTCAACACCGGTCGGATGGCTGAGGTCCGTCTTGGAGTAATAGCAGCGGCGCGTGAGGCTATCTTGCGCCGCTTCGCAGCATAGGAGTAACCACATGGCCGACGAAGCCCAGACTGAAACTGGTTCGACAGGCGGTGGAGTGACAAACGCAGCCGCTCTAATTGCGGGAATGCGTTCCGAGGGACTGGGTTCCGCACCGCCAGCGGAAGCCCCAGCACAAGGTGAGAGCAAGCAGCCAGCCGCGGCGAAGGCCCCGGTTGTCGATGACCGTGAGCCCGACACCGAATATCAGATACCTGAGGCCGACGGCGATGAGCCTGAGGAATTCGAGGCAACTGATGAGGCGGAAGCAGACACACCTGAGGTCGAAGAGGCTGAGGATGATGGCCCTGAAGAGGATCCCATTGCCCTCCCGGCAACCTGGACCGAGGCAGAAAGGCAGGAACTCTCCGAATTGCCTCCCGATGTGCAGCAGGCTGTTGTGCGGCGGGAGAAGGAGCGAGAGGCGGCCTTTACTTCGCGGCAAACCGAGATCGCAGGCGATCGTGAACAGCTTGATGAGGCTGTCAGGATGGCCGGTGATCGGTGGGTTAACCAACTCAACAACGTGGATCACCTGCTGGCTTCGGCCATGCAACTCCACGGGTTCTCTGGACAGGAACCGAATTGGGCCGAATTACGTCAGTCTATGGACCGTGATCAATTCGATGACGCTCGCTTTAACTGGGAACAGAACAAGCGGGCATTCGAGGGCATCATGGCGACCGCGCAGCAGGCGAAGCAGCAGGTCGAGGGTCTTGTGGGCGAACGGCTCAACGAATGGATCGAAGGCGAGCGCGTCAAGACTGCGGAACGATGGCCGGAATTCAAGGCCGGTCGTGAGGCGGCGATGGCACCCTTGCTCGAGTATCTGGCGGAGAAGGGGATACCAGAATCCCAGCGCAATGATCTCAACGATGATGCGTTCATCTCCGTGGTTCAGGATGCAGCCAACTGGCACAATCTTCAAAAGGGCAAGCCTGGCGTGAACAAGCGTGTACGCAAGGCTCCGAAGATAGGCAAGGCGGGTGCTCCAGCGTCTCAGGGGCGTCGTAAGCGTGAGCGGGTTAACGCAGCCAAACGCAACGCGCACGACACCCGAAGCCTCGCGGAAGTGTTTTCAAACATGCGGAGCTAGGGGGTCGGCGGCCACTTTAACAGGAGATAATTCATGGCCGTTCCCAGCAATACCTTCGAGACCTTCGATGCGAAGGGTAACCGAGAGGATCTTACCGACGTAATTTACAACGTGAGCCCGACCGACACGCCGTTTACTACCGGTGTGCCTGTCGAGAACGCACAGGCTGTACTCCACGAGTGGCAGACTGACTCACTGGCCGATGCCGCAGCGAATGCGGTGGCGGAAGGTGACGATGCCACGACGGACGCAGCGGCAGCCACGACCCGTCTCTCGAACACCTGCCAGATAATGGACAAGGTGGCTCGCGTGTCGGGCACCCAGGAGAGCGTGAAGAAGGGTGGACGTGTAAGCGAGATGGACTACCAGATCGCCAAGCGCTCGCTCGAGCTTCTTCGAGATCTTGAGTTCAACGTCGTCGGCGTCAACAATGCCGAAGTGACCGGATCATCCGGCACGGCTCGTGAACTCGGGTCCATCACTGCCTGGATAACGACCAACACCTCCAACGGCACGTCAGGTTCTGATGGGTCGCTGGGCAACACGGCCCGCACGGACGGCACCGATCGTGCCTTCACGGAGAGCCTGTTGCAGACGGTGCTACAGTCCTGCTTCACCAACGGCGGTGATCCTGACTGCATTATGGTCGGCGCCTTCAACAAGCGTGCAGTATCCGGCTTCTCCGGTAACGCAACCAGAGAGGTCAGTGCCGAGCACGGGCGCCTGCATTCAGCCATCTCATACTTCGAGAGTGACTGGGGAATGCTAGAGATAGTCCCCAACCGCTTCTCGCGTCCGGGGGATGCGCTGGTTATCCAGAAGGATATGTTCGCCATCGCCTATCTCAGACAGTTCAGGCTCTATGATCTGGCGAAGACGGGCGACTCCGAGCGCAAGCAACTCCTGCTCGAGGCAACCCTGGAAAGTCGCAACGAAGCGGCCTCCGGCGCTGTCTGGGATCTCAGTGAATCGTAGGGCTGAAAGGACGGGGGGGTCGTAACTGATCCCTCACCCTTTCATTCTCAAGGAGAATTGTTATGAGAAAGACCTTACTTTCACTGGTGGCTGTCGGCCTCTTTGCCGTCTTCAGTTTCGACGCTTCGGCGGCGATGGTGAAGCGGGAACTTGGCGATGGCTCGGCTGACTGGTTAAACACGATCACTGATCAGGTTTATCCGATCGCGGTGCAGGATATTCAAGTCCGCATCACGGATGTCAGCACGGCTGCGACGGAAGAAGTCGTTGTCCTGAGAGACGGTACGGTGAAGGAACTCCACTGTGTCCTTGGCGTAGCGATCACAAGCGCCAACGCTGCGATCATGCTTTCCTACGGGCCGAGCACTGCTCCGCTTCACAAGACGCAGATCGCAGAACTGACTATCACGCAGTCAGGTTCGGCAGCGGGAGACCTCGACAGTGTGACGGGTCTATCCACTTTGGTTACGGCCGGAAACGTGCTCAACTTAGGCACCGATGGTAGTAGTTCGACGACGGCACCCGAGCAATGCTCGATCGTGGTCGAGACCCAGTAGTACGCTTTGAGGGCTGGGCCGTAGCTGGCCTGGTCCTCATCGCTTCTCTGATCTTCGTTCCTCAGTTTCCTGACGGGACGCTGGCGAAGTGGCAGGTGCTCTATGTGCTTGCCGCTCTGGCTGCGGTCCGTCTGTTGTGGAGCCGTTTGGACTCCTTCGACCTCGCCATCATCGCCTTCATAGGCTATTGCCTGCTGACGGTATGGTGGGCCGTGGATCCGTTTGGCGTCATTCATGCCGCACCACGCTGGATAGCTATGGGCTTGATAGTCATGGGTGCCCGCCGTATTCGCTACTGGCCGCCGATCCATTGGGCGGTCGGTATTGCGGCCGTGGTGGTTTTCGCCACGTCGGACCTCCCCCACTATCCATCGGTCATCGGCAACGGCGACCTGGCCTCAGGCTTTATGAATGAAAACTACGCGACGGCTTACATGGTGACGGCGCTGCCGATGCTGTTCGCGCTGATCTCCGAGTGGCCGATATTCTTCCTGCCCGCGATCATCTGCACACTGATGTACATCGCGTTTATCAACGGTGCCAAGTTTGAAGTGGCGGCAATCGCTGCATGGGCTTCGGTCTGGTTCACTCCACGGATAGCTAGGCCGGGGGTGTGGATGCTGGTTGGACTAATTGCAATTCTTGTTGTTTGGTATGCTCTGACCGTCCAGTCGTCATCCATAGATTATCGATTGATCGCTTGGGGGCGCGGTTGGGAGATGTTCCTTGCCGCGCCCTTCTTTGGTCACGGCCTCGGCGGCTTTGATGCCCTCTACTCGACCTTTGCCGGCGGGTATGATCCGATGACCGCTCACCAGGGTGCCTTCGCGGTCGGTGCCGCACATAACGACTGGCTGCAACTCCTGACCGATACAGGGCTCGCAGGCATGGCACTGGCGGTCGTGCTGGTGGTCATGGTCATCCGTACCCCGGACAAGCCGTCCTGGGCGACCTATGGCCTCGCAGGACTGGCTGCAATAGCCTTCCTCGACTTTCCACTCCAGCAGCCAGGCCCTTGCCTTCTCGGGGGTCTGTGCTTGGGGGCAGCGGTGAGGGCCAAGCGCGTGAAGCGCCAATTTCTTCTTCCCTGGTTGGCGCTTAGAGCAACCCCCGTTGCTGTGATCGCGCTGGTCCTCGCCGTTGCAGGTGTGCGGAATGTGTCCGCCGAGCTTCACTTTCGCGACATGATCGACACCCACAAGACACAACCGGTGGCATCTTACGTTCATGTGAGAGAAGCCATCAGAGACTGGCCGTTCTCGAAATGGTACAGGCGAGAGGCGTTTCTGCGTGCGGTCCGTGCCGGCGTTGTCGGCAGGCACTTGGAAGCATCAAGGGGCGCCATGCATAGTGCATACCCGTGGCACCCGACCGTCGAGCGTATCGAGAGGCTTCTGGCAATGCACAAGAATCAAATTGGTGGTCTGTATGACTAGATCAACACCTGTTGAGGAATTCGAGAACAAGAATATTACCGAACCCAGTCAAGACGATGACAATGATCGTGCGAAACTTGTGAAAGATCAGGTTCTTGGAATCAGAGGCAAGCACAACCGCAACAAAGAATGGCAACTCCGAGTCGGAGGGCTCTATGACTAGCGTTGATGACTTATGATCAAGGAATTGGCACTCGTGACGCTACTTTTGGCTGAGGCGGAACCGATTCAACTGACACCTGCCGCTTGTGAGGCAGCGATGGAAGATGCGTGGCGCAACGGGCAAGAAGCATCATGCTCTCACCTTAGCGATGCTGACATCGTTGAACGACACCCGATCCGATACAAGAAGGTCATTGAGGCACGCGAGACTGCCGCAATTGAGGCCCAGATAGCGATCCAAATAGCCGAAATTCAGCGGTTACGCATTCTGTCTGAGGAGGCAACGTCTCTGACTCTCAAGATCGGCTGGTGCCGGACAATTGCACGAAACGGGTCATTTCCTGGCAAGGTTTATCCGTTCAGTGAAAAAGAGAAATATTGGCCGGAAGGCATCAAGCTGTCCCTGGATGAATGCATACGGCTCATCGGTGGGAGGCGCGACCCCACCACTTGGGAGCCGCCAGAAGTAGTGGTCGCGCATCTCAAGAGAGGATATCGATAATGGTTCAATACACAGCTATGGCGCCCATCAAAATGGACACGGCGGATGGGACTGGTGATGACATCGATGATTCGTCCGACAGCGTTACCATTCCCAACGACGCGAGCGGCGTGAAGGCAAAATTCGTCCACGTTTCAGTGTCTGAGGACGCATATGTCCTGGCGAATGCTGCCGGTGACACCATCACCACAACCAACGGCATCATAGTGACGCCGGAATCCGGTGGCATCATCCTCGATGTGACAGGCTACGCCAAAATTTATTACTTGCAGGTGTCGACCGGCGGCCGTATCTGCGTCAAGCCGGTGGGCGGCTGATGCCTGAAATGCGCCGCATTCTCGACGCAAGCGGGGACGTCCTCACGGAGTTTATCCATGATGACACGGATAACCAGTCCTACATCGTGAAGTCGCAGGATGTGGAGGGCATCATTGAATCAAACAAGGCCCAGAATGCTGACGGAGATGGCTACTGGAAGGGCGAAAGGTCGGCACGGCACTTCGCGGAGGTGCCCTTCAACATCATCGACAAGTGGTGCAAGGAAGATGGCATCACGCCGCTCACATACCGGCGCATGAACAAGTACGAAATGGACAAATTCATCCGCAAGAAGCTGCGAAACAGCGACTATGCCTCCTTTCGCATGTTCTGGGACAAACCTCAGAACCGCATTGCGCTCAAGCAGCCGCTGATCGGAGACTGACGTGACAATTTCAACCAGAGCCACTCTTCGCACCGCGCTCCAGAATTTCTTCGATGACTCGACGGAACTCACCAGTGGCATTCTCGATGAACATATCGATCTGGGTGAATCCGAGATCAACCGGCGCCTGCGGATCAGGGAGCAGGAGACATCCGCCGACGTCACGATCAGCGACACCACGGCGCCCTCCGAGGCGAGCCTGCCGACAGGATGGATAGGCCAGCGACGTCTTTATCTGAACACGGACCCGATCCGGCGCCTGACGTTTGTCACGCCTGACGATTTTTGGACACGGAACGCGGTCAACCAGACGGGCAACCCTGAAGTTTACACTATCGAGGGGGGCAGTTTTGTCTTTGCGCCGACACCGACGTCAACCGTGACAGGAAAGAGCCTGCACTGGGCGCGGGCAAACCTCAACACGTCAGCTCACTCGCTCTTCATCAACAACCCCGACCTCTACCTGGCTGCGGCGGCGGTGTGGACCGCGGAATATCTCGAAAACAGCGCCAAGCAGTCCAAGGCACAAGCGAAAATGGATGACATCATCGACCAGCTTGCAATTTCCAACGAGCGCGACCGATATGGCTCCGTGCCCGTCGCCCGTTCGGATGTCCCGAGTTTGGATCAGTAAATGAGAAGCCGACTGGCACAAGCGGCGGCAGCGATCGGGAGGGCCGCACCTGCGGAGGCTCTGCCACCCATCCAGTTTGGAGAGTGGAAGCCTGACGCGGCAGAACTGCTCGCAGAGACCACCAACGTCCAGAACGTCATACCCTTTGGGCCGAACGGCTTCAAGCCGATGCCTGACTTCGACGCTGAGAGCACGACACCCATGTCTGCGCGGTGCCAGGGCATTGCAGGGATCGTGGATAACGCAGACACAGCCTACCGATACGCGGGCGATGCCACGAAGCTGTATGAACTGCTGGCCCTTGCCTGGACGGACCGTTCCGGTGGCACCACATTTACCATCCCGGCAGATGAATTCTGGTCCTTCCTGAAAGATCCCGTCTCCAACAAGGTGCTCGCCTGCAACCGTGCGGATGGCGTGTTTTCAGCATCCTTCGGGTCTGACTTCGCAACCCACTTCACCTCGAGCCTGAAGCCCAAGCCGCGGTGCATGGCGCAGGTGAGGTCTGAATTCCTGATGACGCTCAACGTCGATGAGGGCGGGACGATGTATCCTGATCGCCTCCGATGGGGCGCGATCGGATCATCAACGGACATGGATGCATCGGCAGCCAACCAATCGGACAGTGCCGACCTCGGCGGTGAGTGGGGCGAGGGCATGGCGCTGTACGGCGGTGACGAGGCGACGGCCTTCCTCGAGCGTGCCATCTATCGTATCAATTACGTCGGGCCTCCCGGCGTGTGGGATCCAGGCGATGCCGTCGAGGAAAACCGTGGCCTTCTCGCTCCGAAGGCATCCCAGAGGGTCGGCCGCAATATCTACTACCTTGCAAACGACGGGTTCTTCCTCTGGAATGGCTTGCAGTCGATCCCGATCGGTGACGGGAAGGTCAATGTCGAGTTTTTCGATGACGCGGACGTGACGTACTATCACCGCATCACCTGCACCTACGATCCCAAGCATCAGGTCGTCATGTGGCAGTATGTGGACACCACGGCATCCACTTCGACGCCGACCCGCATCCTGCTCTATCACTGGCCGAGCGGATGGTGGGGCAAGGCGCACATTTCGCTGGATGTCATCTTCCCTGACCTGACGTCGCACATTTCGCCTGACTCCATCACGACGTCGCCGGATTCGTGGGAGTTCTCGCCTGATTCGCAGGTTCTCGCCGGCGGTCGCATTCAGGCGGGTGGCGTCGACACCGAATTCAACTCGGGCACGTTCACAGGCTCCAACCTGGCAACCATTATCGAAACCGGTGTCAAGCAATTCTATCCTGGCCAGCACTGCATTCTGTCGGGTGCATATCCTCTGGTTGACGGGGGCACGCCTACGGTGGCGGTCGCGGGAGCCAGACGCCTCAACGACACCTTCACGTTCGAGACGGCAGCCACGCAGGCCACCTCGGGGAAGTGTCCCATCAGAAACAAGAGCCGTTTCCAGAAGTTACGGCTGAACGTCGCTGCTGGCGGCACCTGGGAACTCGCCACGGGTGTGCAGCCGATCGGAGCCCCTGCCGATGGCAGATAGGTTTGCTGACAATTTCTTCGGGTCATATCTCATGGGCGGACGACCGGAGTTCGGCATGTCTCCCTTTGCGCCGATCCATCCCGCTCAATCGCCCGCCGAAGACATCGGGACCAAGGCCGCGCTCCTCCGCGGTGTCCTCCCGTTCGCTCCTGGCGGTGGCATAATGGAACTCCCGGAGACACAGAGACAGTACCAGACGGCCAAGCAGCAGATCGGGGAGGGTAACTATGGTCAAGCCATTGTACCGGGCCTCTATGCCGGTCTGGGGGGCCTTGATGCGACTGCTGATGCGGCGATGGCGGCCGCTGGGATATGGCCTCCCGTGCTGGCTGGTGCATTGGGCGCGAAGTTTTTGGCTAAAAGTGGCAAGGCAATGTTGAAAGCAGCCGATCTGGATCCCTCAGGCTTTTACTCGTCTACCCGTCGCGCCATTGAAGGGCTGCAAGACACGGGCACCGGAAACCAATTTGCCGGTCAGCTTGGCGGAGTCGCAAAGGTAAAGGAGATGGAGGACTCGGGCGTTGCGGCGTTGCTGGCGTCTCGGGGGGATAACAGGGTCACCAAAAACGAATTGCTGGAGCAGCACGATCGCGGCCGTCCCCAATTTGAGGAGAAATGGAAGCGTACACCGGGTCCGCAACGTGATCCTGAAGAGTTTGGATGGAGGATACAGGAAGCTGAGGAGCAGGGCGACTGGGCAGAAGTTGAGCGCCTCAACAGGGAGTGGGAGGTCGCTGCGGGGTATGGCCCAGCAAACGCCCCCAGATGGGGTGAGCAGGTTATCCCAGGTGGCGAGAATTATCAGGAATTGCTGCTGACTTTGCCCAGCCCCAAACTTCCCAAACGAATGGCGACACAAGCCGAGCGTAATAGAGGCTATGCTTTCGATGATCCCGACCACGTAAATCGTGTCGACGCGGATGGTATGGTTTCAGATACCTCTCGGACTGAATTCCGTGGCGGCCATGACCCCGAACCAGACGTCTTGATACGGGTGCGGACGACTGACCGCATCGATGCTGATGGCAAGAGGACGCTCTTCGTCGAGGAGTTTCAGAGCGACTGGCATCAGGCGGGGCGGGATCGTGGGTACAGGACTGGCCCTCAATTCTCTGGCGAATTGTCAGCAAAAGAAATGCCCGATGGCATCGGCTGGGAAATCAGAGATGAAAATAACGTCTTTGTAACTAACGTCCTAATAGGTAGTAAAGACGATGGGGGCCGGGTGGTGGCACATGCTGATGACGCTCTTGCTGCTGCCCGTCGCCGTATTGACGACCCCAGTATTGGGGAAATTGCAACCGATTATCGCGTCCCCGATGCCCCCCTCAAGGGCGTCTGGCCTGAGACAGCAATGCGCCGGATGATCCGTCATGCATCGGAAAATAACTATGACAGCATATCGTGGACGACGGGGCGTATGCAGCAGGATAGGTATAATCTGAGCAGGCATTATGAGGGTGTAGAAATTATCCCAAGCAATGACGCGGCAGAACTAGGCTACGGTAACGCAGAATACGAAATAATGGTCAAGATAAAGGGGGACAATGCTTTCCGCACACTGGACACGGGCGTGAAGGAAAACGATTTACCCCAACACATAGGGAAAGAGCTAACGGACAAAGCACTAAAGTCGATAGATTACCAATTGCGAAATATCGATGATGAAATTAGAGAATTTGGCCCCGTCGCTCATTTTGAGGGCCTCGATCTCACAGTCGGCGGCAAATGGGCCGAGCACCTCTACGACGAGCAACTGGTGAACGCCGCAAACAAGTGGGCGAAGAAGCGAGGGGGGAAGGTGCGGAAGGGGACTATCGACGCCGGCCTCGACCCGGCCGAAGATGCCACACGATCAATGGAAACGTGGACCCTCGACATTACCCCCGAGATGAAGACCGCCGCCCTTCTGGAAGGCATGCCGATGTATGGCTTAGGCGCAGGGATACTCGGCGCGGCAGCGGCACGAGGCATCGGTGAGACCGAGCGTGAGGCGTACTGATGGCAGATAGGTTCACCGACAATTTCTTCGGACAGATACCGCAAGCTGTCCCTGTCATCCCCAAGGGCACTGGGGTGAAGGAAATACTGGCGGCCATTCAGTCGATGGCTATGCCCGCTCTGAACGCACCGCAGAAACTATGGAGCGGCTTCTTTGAAGGGAAAACTCCACTCGATCCGGGCGAAGACCCCGTTGCCAGAGATTATGGTCCGAGAGGCGAATTGGCCGGTACGGTCCTTCCGGCAGGATATGCGTCACACCCAACTACCGGAAGAATTTACGCGGTAAATGAAGAAACAGATCGAATGAGCCCCTTGTCCTCGTCGGCACAGTTGTTTACTGGGTCGGTTCTTGATCCCTTGAGGATGGCAGCGGTAAACGCCATGCGAAGAATGGCATCAAGAGCCCCCGGCGATCCAACTGTATTGGCGACGGGCATAACCCCGCCAATACCCAAAATAAAGGCGAGCAGCGGGTACAAATCTCCGCAGAACGTGACAGGCAACCCTGAATTTGGTATACTTCCACCCAGCAGTGGAGGGGGGGCGCCCCTCCCTAGCGGCGCACTTCAGCAGAGTGCGGCACCGCAACCACTGCTTTCTTACCCCCCCGTCCCTGATCCGGTCATGTCGCATGAAGCCAAGAGTAAAATTTTGGGTTTGCAGCGCAAACAATACCCCGAAGGTGCCTTCAACAAGGTCTGGACGGGCAAGGGCAGCAATGTAGAAACCAAGGGCCTCAAGAAGGCTATTGATAGTGCCCAACGCGATATTGACGCTGGACAATACACGCCGTACTTCGATGTCGCCAAGCGGGCGGACGTTGATCCCAGCAAGCATCCTTCAGGGCCGAAGACAGTTGATGTCGCGATGCCAAAGCAGGCAGCGACCATTGAGAAATACACTACCCTCGCCCAGAAAAAGGACGCTGTGCGACGACTCAACGAAGCCTATGACATGGGGTTGGATATAAAGGATTCAGAGAATTGGTATTTTGTAAAACAGATAGAAGATGGATTCATTAAGTATCTGGGAGCGAAAGAGGGCAGAAAACAATTCCGAGAGAAATTCGCGATGGCAATGGCAGCGACCACCGGAGGATCTTCGCCAAAGGAGAATTTCCGCACGGCAATGTATGGGAATTATCTTCGGGAGAATAATCTTCCGTATCCCAAGACCCTACAGACAACGAATTGGGCCAAGGGCGCGGGGCCGGATGACCTTGTGGCGTATCAGATGCCATCACCTGTTGGTGGGCGATATGTCAGCGGAAATGTTCAGATGCACAAGCGATTGATGGACATGGGAATCGATCCTGTCGAGAATCCGAAACGCTATAATTTCATGCGAAATTTCCTTGGCGAGAAATCAGGCGCGACGATCGATGAGCAGATGAGTGGATTGTGGGATCCCAAACTCAAACAACCTCCAGGGAGGTCTTACGGAATATATGAAGGCACAATGGCGAGCCAAGCAGCCCTCCGTGGCGTGGACCCGAGAGGCTTCCAAGATGTGGCATGGGCAGGTGCAAAGAAGATCAAGGAGGGCGACAAGTACAAGGGCAGCAAGCCGATGGTGCAGGAGGTGAATGAGTCCATTGAGCGCACTGCGAGAATAACTGGGTTGACGCCAGAGCAAGTCTTTGTGGAAGGCATGGTCAAGAGCCGCATTCCAATTTTGAGTGTTGCCGGCGCCGCCTTTATAGCAGGCGCTGTCATTGATGACACGAGCGACAACGAACGCAAGGCATACTAATGGCCCGCAGTTCATACCCCTCCGTTGCTCGTGAGCCGCCCCAGTGGCGACTCCCCAATGTGCTGGACATCACTTCAGTCCAGGACGTCGTTGCATTCCTCAGAATGCTGCTCATCGTGCTGGTGGATCAGATCGACTACATCCGGCGAGCGGCGATCGTCCTCAGGGGCGTGCTGGACGGGAAAACCAACAACGTGGGCGATATTACATTGACTGCATCTTCCACGACGACGACATTGACAGACCCCCTGATCACGGTGAACTCGTGCATCGTTTTCATGCCGACGACGGCCAACGCTGGGGCAGCGCTCCAGGACGGGGCCTTCTATGTGACGATCGCGGCCCACGGCTCTGCGACATTGACGCACACGAGTAATTCCAACGACGATAAGTCATTCACTTACGTCGTGGTAGGATAGGAATAATGCCACAGATCACACAGTCTGACATCTTCGGCGATCCTTCTTTGTGGACGCCTCTGGACCCCTATGGGGGGACGCCTCTGGGCGCATATCCGGCCACCTATGGTCTCGGGCAGACAGGGTATGGACAGCAAGGCCCCTCCCTTGGAGGGCAGCCAGCACCGTATGTCGGAGGTGCAGGTGGATATCAACCGGGACCGTATGGTGGGGGTGCAGCCGGATATCAGCCGAGACCATTCAATGCGGGAGCCCTTGTCGGAGGCGGCGGTGGAGGTCAGCCCCAGTCGTTTCAGGATAGTGGAGGAGGCGCACTGAGCACTGGCCTCGGGGCGCTGTCGGCACTATCCGCTGCGGACAGGTATCTCTTGGATGGCCAACTGGGCGAAAGTGCGCGGGAGTTTCTGGGAAACATCCCCGGAGTGTCAAACATTGCGGAACTCTTTGGTCTTGGGCCGGACGCCGTCCCACCCGTAGAAAGTATTTATGGGAATCTTCCACAAAGCCCTCTGCTCGACTACCTTGATCCGAGTCTCGTGTCATCGGTAGAGGCTCCTCCTTCTATCGCTCCGCTGACAGGCCCTGCAACCAGTATGAGACACATAGCTCCGCCGGGATCATCCTTTGTGAGTCCCGCGGAGAGGGCCTCGTTTGCTGAGTTGATGGACGCAGGTGGTGTCCCGACAGGGGCTCCATCTATTTCTTCTGGGCCCACCTTGCTGGACGCCCCCGCTCTTCCTTCTTCGACTTATGATCCAACCACGCTTATTCCTCAAGGCGGTTCGCTTGCCGGTCTGGCAACGGGTGCAGGGGCGCTAGGCGGCCTAGCAACACAGGCACCTACCGCTGTCTGGTCGGCGCTGCCATATGCAACACAAGCGCAGATGACTGCCGCTGGGCTCGGGCTAGGTGGTGGTGGGTACGGCCTTGGCACGGCGGCAGTTCCCGGCATGTTGGGGGCGGCATTGCCGGGCATAGCTATGTCCCTCCTGCCAATCATCGCAGGCATGGGACAGAGCCAAAATTCAGCAGAGGCCATGCGACAGGGCACCGCCGCCGCAGTGCGGGCTTTCCAGAACCTGAATTTCAATGAAAACAACGCTGCCCGCATCAGGGCTCTGACCGGGTTGCCGGGTCCGACCGGACAATACGGCGACCGTCGGACACTTGAGTCAGGAGCGAATATCGGCGGCATCTTCAACCAACTCGAGCAGGCAGGTGGTCGTGCGGCCCTCTCCCCATCCGCCCAGAGCCTCTACGATGACCTGCGGAACTATCAGGTAGTGTTGCAGGAAAGAAAGAATACCGCGGCACTTGAGAGGTTGGGGCTGCCGGCTGATGTGGTGAGACCGGATCCTGTTCCATTTTATTCGCCGGGGCAGGCGGGCGGGCAGCCCTCTCTCCCAGTCCCAGATTACCGACAAATTCAACCCTATGACCCCCGTCTTCTGCAACAGGTTATGCCAAGCACTCAGGGCCAGACCTATGGAAGTACGCTCGCCGGTCGGCTTCTCAGTCAGGGAATGTCTCCATCGCAGGTCGAGGAGTACGTTATGAATGTAGGGCAATAGGAGAGAGATAGATGGACCTTGAACTTCATGAGCCTCTCCCCTCACTCCTCGCTCTCGGTGAGGCGTGGGATCTGTTTGAGGGCCGTCTCGTTGACACCGAGGAGAGCCTCTACTCCCGAGAGGAGATCGAGCATTGCCTCCTTCACGATCTGATGCAGTTGTGGACCGTGACCGACGAGCTTGGGCCAGCCGCGGCTGCGGTGACACAATTCCAGATGTTAGGCGAGACAAAGGTCTGTTATGTATTGCTTCTCGCTGGTCGCGACATGGATAGTTGGCTGCATCACCTCCAAGATATTGAAGAGTGGGCGCGAGAAAACGGGGCATTCAAGATGAAACTGCATGGCCGCGCCGGCTGGGAGCGGAAGCTCGATACCTACACCAAGTCCACTGTCATCTTTACGAAAGATCTGCATCATGGATAGCTCAAGACCTTCGGGCCAAGTCGTCACCCAGCAAAACCAAGAGCCGTGGGCTGGCCGGCAACCCTTTGACCTGGATGTGATGGGTGAAGCACAAAATATCTATCGGACTGCCCGCCCTCAATTCTTTCCGCGACAGGCGGTGGTCCCGCATTCTGCGGCCACTACGGGCGCTCTGGCTGCACAGGAGCAGCGTGCTCTGGCTGGCTCGCCTCTACGCGAAGCAGGGCTGCGGCATGCTCAACAGACGCTGGCGGGAGACTATCTCCGGGCCGGCAACCCGTTCACACAAGGGTTGATCGATCGCTTCGGCTCGACGGTCGGCGCCGAGATCGATGCCCAGTTTGCCGGCCAGAAGGGTAGGTTTGGCTCCGAGGGACACATACAGGCAAAGACGCGAGGACTCGGGGACGCTCTCGCGGCTCCGCTCTTTGGGAGTTACGAGGCTGAACGGGCAAGACAATTCTCACAGGCTCAGGGGGCACCGGCATTGGCTGCGACGGATTACGATGACTTTGCTCGTCGGGCGCAGGTTGGTGCGAGAAGAGAAGAATTGGGCCAACGGCAACTACAGGATGAAATTGCACGGTTTGAATTTGGGCAGAATTTGCCCCAGCAAGCCCTCAGAGATTATGCGGGTATCATCAGCGGTCAACCGGGGTTTATATCCCAGACGAATGTCGAGCCACGGTTCACCAACCCCGCACTGGGTGCTCTGGGCGGTGGCCTTTACGGATCTCAGATAGCGAATTTGATGAATCAGGACAACTTGCTCTGGCCCGCAGCCGGTGCATTCCTCGGCGCGATGGCGTAGGAGACGGATATGGCATACGCCGATAACGTGGAACAATACCTGACGGCTCAGGGCTTCCCGCAGAACCCTAGAGCGAACCTGCTGTCGCCCAAAAACGCAGCTCTCCTTCAACTTGCATCTCAACTGCTGGTCCAAGGCGGACCACAAAAGGAGCCGACGTCATTCGGCCAAGGTCTCGGACTGGCAATGCCGAAAGCAATGGAGGCTTACCAGGGCGCACGGAGTCAGGAGCAGGCGAGGCAGTTGCAACAGATCCAGATGGCGGGTGGTCTTCAGCAGTTTAGTGCGGGGCAGGCGGCAGCGAAGGCCGCTGAGGCAGAGACACAAGCGTATACAAACTTGGCCTCGAGCCTGAGTAGAATGGGGGAAGGCCAACCCGAGATCGGTGGTATTCCGGTTTCACAATTACCTAGAGACTTGTTTGGTAAGTACATTGAGGCGCAAGCCACCGCGATGGCGAAGGACACGCGGACGACTGCCATGAAGAATGCGGACTTTGGGTGGCCGGATAATGAGGCGCAGCGGCGGAGAGCTGTCCAACAAGCCGTCCTAGACCCTAGTGGTGAAGGGAAGTACTACGCCATACAGACGGGCGCTGGGTTGTTTATGATGGACAAGACGACCGGCACGGCTGCGATGATTGGCATTACGTCCGATAACTCGCCGGTGATGATGGGACAACCTTTCCGTCCAATGTTTGGCTCAAACGGCGTGCCTCTTCCATTTAACCCAGGCCAAGTGGAAGATATTATGCCGCGTCCCGGCGGCGCTCCTCAAACAAGCGGTCAGGTGCCGCATGTGACGCCTCCGGGTGCGAAACCCATCCTTCCACCAACTTTGGCCGTTGACCCAGCGGTTACAAGAGCACGAGCCCTCTCGGCGGAACAACTTGAAGCCAAGCGCATCGAGGGCTATCCCTCAATGGTTCAAAGCATGGGATTCCAAGGCGTGAAGTGGGGCGTGGTCGACGACACGATCGATAGAGCCATTTCTATGTCCAATAACTGGACGACGGGTTTGATGTCTAATTTAGCTATTATCCCCGGTACGCCTGCTCACAATCTTCAGCAGACGCTGCTGACCCTTCATTCCAACCTCGGTCTCGGTGAACTTGAATCAATGCGGAAGTCTTCTCCAACCGGCGCGAGCGGCATGGGGCAATTAGCAGAGAGGGAAATGGAACTGCTTATTGCACACTGGGGCAGTGTCAATGCATCACAAGATGGTAAGCAGCTTGTCGAAAATCTTAACAAATTGAAGCCTCTCCTCAAAGCCACCCGGAACGCTATAAACGATGGCTTCATTGCGGAATATAGGGGACTCATCGATCTCCCGGTGATGGGAGGAAAACAGATCACCTGGGCCGATGTCAGCACGACCGCTCGCGTCAACGGGTGGCCCGTTACGGCTGTCCTCCAAAAACTTAATGTGGGGTTGAGACAGTAATAATGGGAACGGATCTAGTCGCCTTAGGCATCATCCAGTCAGACACTGGTGCTGTCCCTGGTCCAAGAGTACCCGACGTACTGGGGCCTATGTCTTCCGGCGCCGCGGTTCCCGGGAGGAATCTCGTCGAAGAAGGCATCTTTCCTGCGCCGCCGCCACCAGCAGCAGAAGCCCCACCTCCATACGATGCGGGCGGGTGGGTGCGAGACATTGGTGGTTTTGTTAGGGATGCCGCTACCGGGTTTGTTAAAAGTACAGCCGACCGCCTCAGGGGTACTGCCCAAGCCGTCAGGGGCGCCGTGACAGGTGAAACGACGCCGCTTGAATATCCAGACATGCCAGAAATTACCCAAGCCCCGATCGGCTTCTGGGAATCCTTTCCTATTAACATGCAACTTGGCGTCACGACCCATCCACAGGAAAAGGCCCGCATCATCCAGCAATACTTTCGAGGACCACAGGGACAGACTGATCCTCGCTTTGGCGGCTTGAGTGAAGACAAATACGGCCATCCAATCGTAACCTGGGGAAACCAGCCCTATTACGTCAACAAACCGGGCATGACACGTCAGGATTATGGCGACGTGGTTGCACAGGGCCTCCAATATTATCCTGCGGGCCGAATATCTGGGCAGGGGCGGAATATACCTGAACGGATACTCAGGGGGGGTTCCACCTACACCGTGACGGATCTCCTACAGCAAGGCGCAGGACAGATGTTCGGCGCTTCAGAATATACCGATCCGGCGCGATCTACGATCACGGGTGGCTTCGGAGCAGCCCTTGAGGGCGCATCACCATTGGTAGCAAAAGCCTTGCGCCCAGCTATTCAGCCGCTTCGCAGGGCAGCAGGGGCAGTAGGGGATGCTGTTTATCCTCGCGCCTTCCCTCAATTTCGTCCTGAAATGACATCCAGATACCCGCTGACGCGGGGACAGAGGACGGGCGACCCAGACCAGTTATACCGAGAAGACCTGATGCGTCGGACGGGTAAATACGGCGAAGAGGCAGGCGATACGATACGCTCCTTCGATGAGGCGCAGACTGAGATGATCCGCCAGGACGCGGCGGCGCTCCAGCGGGATATGGGCACGGGCACGGGTCTCGGTGCTGGTGACGATCTGGCCGCTGGCGAGCGTCTACAGAGACGTCTCATTGACGAGGCTGATGCGCGAAAACAGGCAGCGATTGATCAAGGAAGAGCCCTTGACGATCTTGCTGGTACAACGTCCGCTTATGTACAGCCATTCAATGTTGCCCAAGGCATCGATGATATGTTGGCGATACCAGGGGAAATGCGGATCCTCAGTCACCAACTCGACCGCATGCCCCACCTCAAGGGTGCTGTAGACCGCCTTCGCAAGATGCGGAGAATAATGGCTAACCCCAGAGCCAAGAAGCAATCAATTTTTGCTATCGATGACTACCGCCAGTCGCTGGATATCGACATTGGGCAAGCCGGAAAAGGATCACCTGAGGGTGTGGCCCTGATACGCATGAAGGAAGCCCTCGACAACAACGTGTCTCGGATCATTGACGACGGTCTACTGTTTGGCGATCCAGACCTAGTTTCCGCTTTGATGCAACGGCGCGACCTCTGGTCCCACTACTACAAACTGGCGGGGGGGCAAAAGGACGATCCCGCAACGGGACTCATGCGACGAATTCTTGACGAGAACCAAGCGTCCCCGGTTGAGGTCGTGCGGTTCATCATGGGGGCGTCGAAGGTGATGTCAACAGGTCGCAGCCGAGCACTCGTGCAGAGGCTAATCAAGCAGTTTGGCAAGGACAGTGAAGAAATTCGGCTGATAAAGGACGCGATCCTGTATCGGACATTCGTCAGTGGGGGGAGGGGCAGTGACAAAGTCACGCGCACGGCCATAGTGAATCGATACACGGAGAATTTCAAGAAGGATGGCCGCTTCCTGGTTGAGTCAATATTTGAGCCGGACGAGATCGCCAAAATGTCTAAATTCGTCGATGATGTCCGCCCGACGTTGCCAGTAGAGCAGCCGGCCAACCCGTCCGGCACCAGCTACACGATCCTGGAAGCCCTCGCTGACCGCGGGCTCTTCGCTCGACTCGGGCGGATAGTCTCTAAGATTCCGATGGCGCAGGGTGTCGGTGAGCAGTTTCAACAGGGTGCGGGAAAGGCGGCAGCGGCCGACGCAATTAGCCAAATAGAGCAATCGATCGTTGCGCCGCTCATTCGCGGTAGTATCGCAGGGTCAACCCGAAGTATGACTTCCGAACCGGAGTATTAAGATGGCAAGAGCAAGCATATCCGCCTATTCGGCGACCCAGACGTCCAACACCCTGATCACGGACGACTCGACGGACATCTCGATCGCGGAGGGCTTCGCGGCCGCGAATATAAATAACGCCATTCGCACCATGATGACGCATTTGGCGGACGCTTACGCTGGAGACGCCGCCTACGACAGTGTCACAAATTCGGTATCAGCGGGAGCCACACAGACCCAGGCCGGTGCGACTGCTTTGACCACGACGATCAACAGAGTGACAACTGTGGGCACAAACGGGGACGGGGTGAAACTCCCAACGGCACTCGGGGGCCTTCAAGTGCTTGTTATAAATGACGACTCTGCTCAGACACTGAAGGTCTGGCCGAATACCTCGGACGCAATCGACGGGGGATCAGCGAATGCGGTCGACGGCAACCAGATAGCAGCGGGCGCATCACGTTTATACATCGCCGTAGACGCCACCAATTGGTACACGGCGCTCAATGACCTCGGCACCATTCCGTTGGGTGTCACTTCAGGAGGCAGTGGAGCGGCCACATTCACGGACGGCGGGATCCTATTGGGTTCAGGCACGGGAGCCATTACGGCAACCGCCGTGTTAGCAGACGGTGAGATACTGGTGGGCAATGGCTCTGGAGACCCCGTGGCGGAGAGCGGGGCCACTGCGCGGACATCTCTGGGCCTGGGCACTGGCGACTCGCCGACATTCACGACTGTCACTGCAAGCACCTCGGTTATACCTGACGCGGCTGGCGGCGCTGATCTTGGGTCTACCTCTGCTGAATGGGGTGATGTCTATATTGCCGATGATAAAAAACTTTACCTCGGAAATGATCAGAATTTCTCCATCCAGTACGACGAAAGTGGAAATGACACTACGGCAATTGTAGCGGCAGGAGGTGTATCATTTGCACCGCATGGGACAAGTGGCGGCAACACCACGCCTATACAATTTCAGGAATTGGCTGCCAATGGCGCCCACTACATTGGGTTCAAAGCTCCAGATAGTATTTCTGCGAATGTTACATGGACTTTGCCTAACGCCGATGGTTCAGCAAATCAAGTTATCAAAACTGATGGCAGCGGCGCATTAAGTTGGACGACGGTGTCTGCTGCCGTCACGGCGCTGAACAATGCGACTGAGTCAGAACTGGTGACGGTGGGGTCGACCACCACGGAATTGGATGCGGAATCTGGCCTGACGTTTGATGGATCCACCCTGACCGTGACCGGAACGATGGGTGTCGTCACCGCGAAGGATTTGGGCTCTGGTCTGCACGTCCGTGTGTCAGATTCTGGCGCATCCTCAGTCGAGGCGAATGGAGATGACCTGGTCATCGAGACCAGTGCCAATACTGGAATGACAATTTTCTCGGGCACCTCAAACGGTGGGTACGTCAATTTCGGAGACTCGGGCGGCACCATTCAAGGTAGCGTTCACTACGACCACAACACGGATATTCTGTGGTTTAGAAGTAATAATGGATGGGCCGCTTCTTTAAATGGGACAATATTCAGCGTTGGCGCGGACGAATCATTAAATGGCAACATGACGACAGGCGTGAATATTAGTCAGGGATCAGCAGATAATGAAATTTTCGCACTGAAGTCGAGCGATGTCTCTCATGGTCGCACTAGCGAAGCTGAGACGGATAGCTATT
>Ga0114902_1000411_pt1 | contig 24363 bp, 39 predicted proteins | sample MalvireepMed_s12_FD_87291 | JGI IMG/M metagenome (GOLD analysis project Ga0114902, IMG submission 87291) | Marine viral communities from the Global Malaspina Expedition - Malaspina viral metaG DeepMed_s12 | ecosystem: Environmental > Aquatic > Marine > Oceanic | place: Mediterranean Sea... | reverse complement strand
ATATCTGATATGAATAATCAAGCTCCTGTTGGTACAACCTTAGCTTTGTTAGAAAGAAATCAAAAAGTTATGTCAGCAGTGCAAGCAAGACTTCATGCTGCTATGAAAAAAGAATTAACTATATTAGTTGGCATTGTTAAAGACTTTACTGATCCTAGTTATCCCTATGAAACAGACGAAGAAGAATTTATCAAAAGAGAAGATTTTGATGAACGAGTAGATGTCATACCTGTTTCTGATCCTAATGCTGCTACGATGGCACAAAGAATTATGCAGTATCAAGCTGCTATGCAATTAGCACAAGCATCACCTGATATGTACAACTTGCCTGAATTACACAGACAAATGCTAGAAGTTTTAGGTATTGATAATGTGGATGAAATTATTCCAGACAATGAAGATATCAAACCAGTTGATCCAGTTACAGCAGTTCAAAACTTAATCAATGGCACTCCTGTTAAAGCCTTTGTACAACAAGACCACGAAGCACATATAGAAACTATAGCAGCAGCTCAAGAAAATCCAGAGATTGCAGCTACCTTACAACAAAGTCCAAATGCTCCAAGCATACTAGCTGCAGCTTCAGCTTATGTTAATGAGCACTTGACTATGAAGTATAGAAAAGAAATCGAAGCTGAAATGGGTGTTGAGTTACCACCAGAAGGCGAACCGCTACCTGCAGATGTTGAAAAACGTATTTCTAGCCTAGTGGCTGAAGCAGCTAAACGAGTTCTAGGAACATCGCAACAAAGAGCTGAACAAGAAAGAATACAAGCTCAGCAACAAGACCCATTGATACAAATTAAAGAAAGAGAGATTGCTGTTAAAGAAGCTGAGGTTCAACGCAAAGCTAGAGAAGATCAAGCTAGACTACAGTTAGATTCAGCTAAAGCTGCTAATCGAGATGCTATTGAGAAAGAAAGAATATCTACTCAAACAGAAATAGCAGGAGCTAAAATAGGACAGCAAATTGCTAGCGATCTGCTAGAAAACGAACAGCTTCAAGATAAAAAAGCTGTAGAAGATTTTATGAAAGGTGTTGACATAGCTAAAGATATAGTCAAAGATAGCACCATAGATGAGTAATGAAATCACTGAGCTATCACTTTCAGAACATTTGAAAGTTAAATTTAGTGAAATCAAGAAAGATTATAACAATCATTTAGGTTCAGGAGCTTGTAGAGATTTTTCTGAATATCAAAAAATGGTTGGTATTATCGAGGGTATAAACCTCGCAGAACGAGAACTTTTAGATTATATGCAAAGGTTCTTGGAGACATAGGAACTCGACTCCTAAAGTCGTGCAAAATATGAGTGAAGAAGCAAAAAAAATACCAGAACCCGAAAGTATAAAAACTCCTGAAATTGACAAAGATGTTAAAAGTCAACTACCAGTTCCGACTGGTTGGAAGATTTTGATAGCTATGCCAAAAGCAGATGAGAAAACTGAAGGTGGTATTATTAAAGCTACATCGACAGTACAAGATGAAGAAATAAGTAATATCTGTGGTTATGTTTTAAAACTAGGACCTGAGTGCTATAACGACACAAAAAGATTTCCTAACGGAGCTTGGTGTAATGAAGGCGATTGGGTTGTGTTTAGAGCTTATTCTGGCACTCGCATGAAAATGTATGGACAAGAGTTTCGTTTAATTAATGACGATACTGTGGAAGCAGTAGTTGATGACCCAACAGGAGTTGTTAGAGCATGAGTGAAACGCAAATTATTAACGAAGAACCAAACATTCCTGAGACTCAACCTCAGTCTCAAGAAGATAAGTTTTTTGGACAAACTACTGAAATCAGTAATGAAATACCAGAAGGCTTAGAAGTAGAGGTAGTTGACGATACTCCAGAGGAAGATCGTAGACCAAAAAAAGCTGAAGATACTACACCTGATGTTGATGATGAAGCATTAGATCAGGAAATATCTGATTACAGCAAAAGAGCAGGTGATAGGATTTCTAAAATTAAGTATGAATATCACGAAGAACGTAGAGCTAAAGAAGCTGCAACTAGAGAATCTCAAGAAGCAGTAAAAAGACTACAAACTCTTATGACCGAAAATCAAAGGCTACAAGCCATGATTGACCAAGGCGGTGAAGTCCTTAACAAACAAGCTTACAATAATGCTTTATGGGCAAAACAAAACGCTCAAGCAGCATTTAAAAAAGCTTACGAAGAAGGTAATGCCGATGAGATGACAAAAGCACAAGAGATGCTAGCAAAAGCTACTCTGGCTGAACAACAGTCATCGCAAGTTGCTGAATCTGTACAACAAGAAATTGTCAAACAGATGCCTGCACCAGAACAAAATCAACCGCAAGTTGATCCTGATATGCAAGCTTGGGCACAAAAAAATCCTTGGTTTATGGGTACAGAACCTGTACACAAAGAAATGACTTCATATGCTATGTATGTAGATCAATCTTTGCAAGCAAAAGGTATAGACCCTGCAGCTAAATCAGAAGAATATTATTTGGAAGTAGACAAAGAAATGCGTCAACGCTTCCCATCTTTTTTTGGTGTGCCATCTTCTCAACAAGAAATTGTTGAAGAAGTTGAAACAACGAAACGACAACCATCAACAGTTGTTGCATCCGCAACGAGGGATAGCGGTAACAAAAAACCCACGCAAATACGTCTGACTCAGACTCAAGTTAAGGTAGCTCGACAACTTGGTATTAGTCCTGAGCAGTATGCAAATCAATTATTGAAGGAGACTTAAATGTCAGAAGAAAACAACACTACAAACGTGGAGGAAGTTTCTGCTGATTCTTCTCCTGAAAACCAAGAGCGTACTCCTAGAGAGAACGATAGTCGAGAGACTACTCAGCACACAGAAAGCTGGGAAAATTCTGCTAATTTACCAACACCAAATCCGCAAGATGGCTGGGTATTTAGATATATTAGAACTGCTCTATTAGGGCAAACTGATAATCCAAATGTCTCCAGACGTTTTAGGGAAGGGTGGCAACCTTGCCGATTAGAAGATCATCCAGAACTACAAATACATATGATGGATCATGCTTCGGAATGGGCTTCAAAAGGAAACATAGAAATTGGTGGACAATTGTTATGCAAAATGCCTGCAGAAAAAGCGAAAGCTAGAGATAAACACTTTGCTGAACTAGCAAAATCTCAAATGGAATCTGTAGACAATGTGTATTTCAAAGATCAAGATAATCGAATGGCGACCAAACAAGTGTTTGAACGCAAATCGAAAACAACTTTTGGTAAAGATTCTTAGGAATCTTTTTAAAATTAATTGATGTTGAGTTAATTCTCAACGTATAAAAGGAGACAATTATGTCATCAAGTGCTACTCCTCACGGAGCAAGACCCACTGGTACAATTGTTGGAAGTCCTTATCAAGGAAAAGTTACTCATTACAAAATTAAAAATGCTTTTGGCACATCAATATTTTTTGGTGATTTTGTAAAATGGGGTGACGACAACCCTAATACTACTATCCAAAAGGATACTGGTACTACAGCTTGTACACCTATTGGTGTTTTTCTTGGTTGTGCTTACACCGATCCTACCACAGGTCAATTCACTACAAATCAATATTATCCAGCTTCTACAGCTGCAGATGATATTGTCGCATATGTTGCTACTGACCCATTTATACTAATGCAAATGCAATCAGACGAAGCTCTTACTCAAGACGATCTTGGTAAGAATTTTGCGGTGGTTCAAACTGCAGGAAGTACAACAATAGGGACTAGCAAAAATGCTGTCGATGGGAGCACGGCTGCTACCACCGCTACACTACCTTTAAAACTCGTTGACTTTGTTGACGGACCAGATAGTGCTGTAGGTGATAGTTTTACAGACGTGCTAGTTATGTTTAATGTTGGACATCAGTTGCTAAATACAACTGGTATAGGTTAAGGAGACTAATTATGGCTGCTATATCAAGAGCACAAGAGCTTAAACAGCTCCTTCCAGGATTAAATGCGTTGTTTGGCGAAGAATACGCTACATACGAAAATGAGCATGAAGAAATTTATGTAACTGAAAACTCTGAAAGAAGTTTCGAGGAAGAGTTAAAGTTATCTGGTTTCGGAGCTGCTCCAGTCAAAGATGAAGGATCAGCTATCAGTTATGATACTGCTCAAGAATCTTTTGTAGCTCGTTATACTCACGAAACTATTGCAATGGGATATTCTATTACTGAAGAAGCCATGGAGGATAACCTCTATGTATCTTTATCAGGTAGATACACTAAAGCATTAGCTCGTGCTATGTCTTACACAAAGCAAGTCAAAGCTGCTTTTCCATTAAACAATGGATTCAGCACTACTTTTTCAAGTGGTGATGGTGTAGCTTTATTCAGTACAGCTCACCCGTTAGTAAACGGAGGCACTAACAGTAACAGACCTTCTTCAGGTGCTGACTTGAATGAAACATCTTTAGAAGATGCAATTATTCAAATCGGTAAATACACTGATGAAAGAGGTCTTAAAATTGCTGCTAGACCTGTAAAACTAATAGTACCTTCTGATCTTCAGTTTGTTGCTACTAGACTTTTACAAAGTGACTACAGAGTTGGAACTGCTGATAACGATGTTAATGCTATCAAAACAAATGGTGTGATTCCTGAAGGATACACAGTTAATCATTATTTAACTGATACTAATGCCTTCTTTATCACTACAGATGTTCCTGATGGTATGAAACATTTTGTTAGAAGTCCTATGACTACATCTATGGATGGAGACTTTGACACTGGTAATGTCAGATATAAAGCTAGAGAAAGATACTCATTTGGAGTTTCTGATCCTCTAGGAATATTTGGTTCACCAGGTAGCTCGTAAATTTAATTAAGGAGACTCCTTCGGGGGTCTCCTTTTTTAGCATCTAGGGATTCTTATATTTGTCTATCAACTGCCCTAGCAGACAATTGCCAAGATGATAGATTTTTTTCCTAAAGGAGGAAATTATGGCTAACACAACTTTTAATGGACCAGTTAGAGCCGAAGGTGGTTTTAAGGTCATTTCAAAAAATTCAACTACAGGAGCAGTTTCAGATGTAGCTACTATAGCTTCAACTGGAATCGTTACTAACAAATATCAAAAACACGTTGGCTTTGCCACAGGGGTAACAGTAAACACAACAGCAGGTGATTCTCCTGCTATTGGAGAGTTTACTCAACCTGCCAATACAATTATTACTGATATTAAAATTTTCTGTGATACTTCTCCAGTTATTGGAACTGGTGATATAGGATATGAAGTCGGTACTTCAAGTTCAGGTGCACAAATTGTTGCAGCAGTAACTGATGAGATACTTGATGGCGGTACAACTGTTGTTGAGCATAATGTAACTACTACAACTTTAGTCACACAAACTCAAAGTGGTACTACAGCACCAGCTTCTGTGCAATATACAGACACTGCAAGAACAATTTTCTGCAACATTACTAATACAGTAGATGCTACAACAGCAGGATCATTTACGTTCATTATTGAATACGTTCAAATAGCGTAAGGAGTAAACTATGGCTGATGCAGTAACTTCACAAACCATCATAGATGGTGAAAGAAATTGCGTTATGAAATTCACAAATGTCAGTGATGGTACTGGCGAATCCGCAGTAGCTAAGGTAGATGTATCTGCCTTGGCTTCTAATTCTGCAGGCACAGCTTGTTCAGAAGTTAGAATAATGCGAGTTAGTCATGCTATTGTTGGTATGTCAGTTCAACTATTTTTCAATGCTACAACTAATGTTATAGCTATGGAGTTAGCAGAAAGTAGTAACGGACATATGGATTTTAAATCATTTGGTGGTATGCCAAATAACGCAGGGAGTGGTAAAAATGGAGACATTCTTTTTACTACAAAAGGACACAGTTCAGGCGATACCTATTCTATAGTTTTAGAAATGGTAAAAGTTTATTCTGATTAATAACGAGGAAAATTATGGCTAAAGTTAAAAATTACATAATATCTGAAACAGGTGAATTTCCTCCACAATACAAAGTATTACATCTAGAGGAGGATGGAATCTATCGACCAGTTTTTGGTCCTGATCCCGATCTAGCAGATGCTGAACGTAAATGTGGAGAAATGAACGGAGATAGAGCAAGAAATGCAAAAGGGCAGCTTGTTGCTGATGATCCTTCTACTCCAGATATTAACGAAGCTTACGTTGGTGGTAAAAAACCATCAAAAAAGAAAACAAAAAAACCAGCAGCTAAAAAAAAGGCTAAGTCTAAAAAAGCTGCTTCTAACTAAAGGTGAATAAAATGGCAGGAAAAAAAAGTAAATACATGGCAGGTGGTGGTAAATCTACTAAGTATATGGCTGGTGGCGGTAAGTCCACTAAATACATGGCTGGTGGAGGAAAAACTCCTAAAGTAGAAATGTATAAAGACTACGTTCAAAGAATGTTTGGTGGCGGAGGAACTGGCACTAAAGGCAGAGCTATGGGCGGTCCAGGTCTTAAAAGAAATAAATAGCTAGTGAATAGTATTTATTAAATATTTTTGTGACCAAAAGAAAACGAGAAACGCCTATACCTAAAACAACAAAAGGTAAAGGTGCAAATTATCGTGCTACTAAGTCTGGTGCTGGTATGACCAAAAAAGGAGTTGCAGCATATCGCAAAGCAAATCCTGGTTCAAAATTACAAACAGCAGTAACAGGTAAAGTAAAAAAAGGCAGTAAGGCAGCTAAACGCAGAAAGTCTTACTGTGCACGATCTTTAGGTCAATTAAAAAGAAGTTCGGCTAAAACTAGAAATGATCCAAATTCTAGAATTAGACAAGCTCGCAGAAGATGGAAGTGTTAAATGGTAATGTCTAGAACAACAATGCGGAATCAGATTACAAAAGCTCCCGCATCAAAAAAGAAAACTGTTAAAACCACTCCTTCAGGAATAACTATAACCAGAATTAAAAAAAATAATTAATGGCAACAAGCGGCACACATACATTTAATTTAGATTTAAGCGACATAATGGAAGAAGCTTATGATTTAGCTGGCGTAGAATTACGTTCAGGTTATAGCTATATGGGTGCTAAACGTGCTTTAAATTTAATTTTTTTAGAATGGCAAAATAAAGGCTTAAATCTTTGGACTATAGAACAAGGCACAGTTAGTTTAACAGCAGGTACAAATACATATAGTTTAGATAGTTCTGCTATAGAAGTTGTAGATGCTTTTATAAGAACAGATGCTAGTGACGTTAATAAACAATTTGACCAAAGATTAAATAGAATATCTAGAACTGAATACAATCATCAAGCTAATAAATTAAATCAAGCTAAACCTACGCAATTTTTTATAGATAAAAACACAGGCACAATACAAATAACTTTGTGGTCTACTCCAGACGATGCTGATACTTATACTTTAGTTTATGACTACATACAAAAAATAGAAGATGCTGGGGTCGCAGCAAGTAATAATGCAGATGTACCTGCTAGATATTTACCTTGTTTAACTTATGCTCTAGCATATAATTTAGCTTGTAAATATCCTGAAACTCAACAAAGAGTACCAATGATTAAACAAAGATATGATGAACTATGGAATGAAGTAAGTGATGCTGATAGAGAAAGAGCATCAGTAAGATTTGTACCAGATATAGCAACTTATAGATAATGGCATACGCAAGAGGTAAAAAAGCTTTAGGTCAATGTGATCGATGTGGTTTTACTTATAAACTTACCGAACTTAAATATGAAATATTTGATAGCAAAAGAAATGGCTTGAGAGTTTGCTATGATTGTTTAGATGAAGATCATCCACAATTAAAATTAGGAGAACTTAATATAGTTGATCCGCAAAACTTATATAATCCTAGAGTAGATACAGGTGAAAAAGAATCCACTTCTTATGTAGCATTTAACCCTGTAGGGGGTGGTGTAACAGAATTTGGTTCTAGTACAATGGGTTTAGACATTACAGCAGAGTTAGGAAAAGTTAAGGTAGTAATAACATGAGTTGGACTTTTACAACATTAAAATCAGCAATACAAGATTATACTCAAAACACTGAGTCTACTTTTGTTTCTAACTTACCTACTTTAATAGTACAAGCTGAAAATAGAATAGTAAAATCTGTAGAGCTACCAAACTTTAGAAAAAATGTAACAGGTACTTTAACTTCAACTAATCCTTATTTATCAGCACCTACGGATTATTTGTATCCATTTTCTTTAGCTGTATTAGATAGTGATAGTAACTACAGTTATTTATTAAACAAAGATGTAAGTTTTATAAGAGAAGCGTATCCCTCTGCAAGTACAACAGGCACGCCTAAATTTTATGCTCAATTTGATGATGATACTTTTATTGTAGCTCCCTCACCAAGTTCAGCTTTAACAGTAGAGTTGCATTATTTTTATAAACCTACTTCAATAACTGCATCAACAGATGGCACAACTTGGCTAGGTACAAATGCAACAGAAGCTTTGTTATACGGATCACTAGTTGAAGCTTATACTTTTATGAAAGGTGAGCCAGATATTTTGGCTGGATATGAAAATAGATTCAAAGAAGCTTTAGGTAAGTTAACATTAGAATCTGATGGATATAATCGCAAGGATGCCTTTAGAGATGGGCAAAGAAAAGTAGATGTTTAATGTCGATATAAAGAGCACAATAGGACAAGTTGGTGTAAAAACAACACAAAATACAGGTTTGACTCCTGAGTATTGGACAGAACGTATTATGGAAAGATTAGTTCAAGTTAGTGATAATGCTGATCCTTTAGTGCAAGCTCAAGCAAGAGCTTTTAAAGACAATATTGAAAAAGTTATTTTATTATATATGAGGCAAGCTATAGCTAGTGATAGAAGCACAGTAGCAGGTCTTTTAGAAAAACAAGGTCATTGTAAAATGGCTGAAATTATAAGGAGGCTGTAATGGCAATATCTCAAGCAATGTGTACTTCTTTCAAAAAAGAATTAATGGAAGCAAAACACAATTTTTTAAACTCTGGCGGTAATGATTTTAAATTAGCGTTATACACTAGTTCTGCATCTTTAGGAGCAGGTACGACAGCATATACTACTTCTAACGAAGCAAGTGGCACTAACTACACAGCAAAAGGTGCAAGTTTAACTAGAGTTGATCCAACAACATCAAGTACAACTGCATTTACTGATTTTGCTGATTTAACTTTTAGTAGTGCTACAGTCACTGCTAATGGTGCATTAATTTTTAACGACACAGCTTCAGGTGATCCTGCGGTATGTGTATTGGCTTTTGGTGGTGATAAAACTTCTACAAACGGAGATTTCACAATACAGTTTCCAACTGCTGATGCAAGTAATGCAATTATAAGAATAGCTTAATTTGAATGGCTAATGTAACTGGCTGGGGTAGAGGCACTTGGGGTGAAGGTGCTTGGAGTGAAGAAGCACCAGTTGTAGTTACAGGAGTTAGTGCTACTTCTGCTGTAGGCACAGTAGTACAAAGAACTTCAAACACTATTGCAGCTACTGGTTTAGCAGGAACTTCTGCTTTAGGTAGTGAAACTGTAGTAGCTGAAGCTGTACAAGCAGTTACAGGAAACGTAGGAACTTCTGCTTTAGGTGATGAAACAGTCACTGCAGGAGCATTAATTGCTGAAACAGGAGTAGCGGGAACTACCGCATTAGGTAATGCTATAACTGCTGGAGCAGCAGTAACGGGTGTATCTGCCGTAGCTTCTACTTCTTCTTTAGGAGATGAAACAGTAACAGCTGGTGCGGTAATAGTTGCAACAGGATTAAGTGCAACTTCTGCTTTAGGAACTATAAGTTTAGTTACTGTAAATAATTTATCCATAACAGGATTAGTTGGCACAACTAGTTTAGGCGATGAAACTGTTATAGCTAAAGCTATTATTTTACCTACAGGTAATGTAGGAACATTTGGTGAACCTTCTGTTAATGTTTGGGGTCTGGTTGACACAAGTCAAACACCAAACTATTCAGAAGTATCTACTTCACAAACACCTGATTGGCAAGAAGTAGCTTAATAAAATTTAACGAGGAAAAGATATGGCAACATATGTAAATGATTTAAGACTTAAAGAAATAGCGACTGGAGATGAGTCGGGTACTTGGGGTACGTCTACTAATACTAATCTTGAATTAATTGCTGAAGCATTTAGTTTCGGTACAGAAGCTATTACTACTAATGCAGATACTCATACTACAACCATAGCTGATGGGTCTACTGATCCAGGCAGATCAATGTTTCTTAAATACACAGGTACGTTAGATTCGGCTTGTACTATAACTATTGGTCCTAACACTGTTTCTAAACTTTGGTTTATAGAAAATGGTACAAGCGGTTCACAAAATATAATAATGAGTCAAGGTACTGGTGCAAATATAACTATACCACCAGGAGATACTAAAATAATTTATTCTGATGGTGCAGGTTCTGGTGCTGCTATGGTAGATGCTTTTGCAAGTATTTCTGCTGTAGATTTAAAAGTACAAGACGATCTAACAGTTACGGATGATGCCTCAGTAGGTGGTGATTTAGCTGTAACAGGTGCAGTAACAGGTGGCACAATAAATGGTGCAGGAATTAAATACAATATTACTAACTTTACTGACAGCTTATTAATTAGTAATGATGCGGGTACAGGCACGTTAGATGCTGCTTCAAATAATACAGGTTTTGGTCACGAAGTTTTTGATGATTTAACAAGCGGTGATGATAATACAGGTTTAGGATATTTAGCTCTTACAAAACTTACAACAGGTACAAGAAACACAGGTCTAGGCAGAACTGCATTAGAAAATACTACAACCTCTTCTAATAACACTTCGGTTGGTTATGCTTCTTTAGCACAAAATTCTACAGGTGCTAGTAACACTGCGTTAGGTAGTTTAGCTTTAAATTTAAATACGACAGGAAATAATAACGTAGCTATTGGTAAAGATGCACTAGCAGCAAATACCACAGCCAGTAATAATGTAGCTATTGGTTTAGATGCTGGAACAGCAAATACTACTGGAGCTGAAAATGTTGCAATAGGTCAAAATGCTTTTGCAGCAAATACAACTGGTGGACAAAATGTTGCAATTGGTGGTGGAGCATTAGACGCTAACACAACAGCAAGTAATAACACCGCAGTTGGTTATGCTTCGTTAGGAGCAAACACTACAGGAACACAAAACACCGCAGTAGGTCATGGAGCATTAGATGCCAACACTACAGCAAACAATAACAATGCTTTTGGTTTTGATGCTTTAGGAGCAAACACAACAGGAACACAAAACTCCGCTTTTGGAGAAGAAACTTTATTAGTTAATACCACAGGTGGTCAAAATACTGCTATCGGTTCTGAAGCACTTAAAGCGAATACTACTGCTTCTAACAACACAGCTGTGGGTCGTGCAGCATTACAGGCAAACACAACAGCAAGTTTTAATGTTGCAGTAGGTTCAGATGCAGCAGCTTCAACAACAACTGGAGCTCAAAATACTTCAGTAGGTCATAATGCTTTTAATGTAAATACAACTGGTGGCAATAATGTAGCGATAGGAACTAACGCTTTAGATGCAAACACTACCGCAGATAATAATACCGCAGTAGGACACGCTGCTTTAACAGCAAACACCACTGGAGGAGAAAACACTGCTGTAGGTACGGATGCTTTAAAAGCAAACACCACAGCTAATTTTATTACAGCAGTGGGTTATGCTGCTTTAACAGCAAACACTACAGGGTCACAAAATGTAGCTGTTGGTAATAACGCTTTAGTAACTAATACTACAGCTGCTGATAATACTGCAATAGGTCATTTTGCATTAAAACTTAATACAACAGGTAATAATAACACCGCAGTTGGTTCACAAGCTTTTGAAGCAAATACAACAGGTTCTGTAAACACCGCAGTTGGTTCACAAGCAGCACAAGCAAATACAACAGGTTCTGATAATGCGGTTTTAGGGTATCAAGCTTTTTATACAAATACTACGGGTGGAGCAAATACTGCTATGGGTAGAGGAGCATTGTTTGCTAACACAACTGCTTCAAACAACACTGCTATGGGTTACTTGGCTTTAGCAGCAAACACCACAGGAGCTTCAAATACAGCAATAGGAGACATAGCTCTTGATGCCAATACCACAGGAAATTTTAATACAGCAATAGGTCGTTCTTCTTTATCTGCACAGACAACAGCAAGTGATAATACCGCACTTGGATATGCAGCAGGAGATTTAGTTACTACTGGTAGTAGAAATACTTTAGTTGGATTTAATGCTGGTGATAGTATTCAAAGTGGTGGTAATAATGTAATTATTGGTGCAACAAGTGATTGTGGACACGATTCAGCTAACGCTATTGTACTAGGTAGTGGCGTAACTGATGGACAAGGTGATAAATTTAAATTTGGTAAGGCGAGTAATGTTGTTGTAAATACATTTACTTCAGATGCTACTTGGTCAAGGACTTCAGATTTACATAAAAAAACTAATATAGCAGAAACAGATATAGGATTAAGTTTTATAAATGAATTAAAACCTATAACTTTTAATTGGCGACCTAATAACGAGTTTCCAAAACAGTATAAGGATTATTCTGAAACAGAAAATCACATGGATACAGAAACAAACCTATATGGAATGATTGCTCAAGATGTAGAAAAAGCTCTGCAAAAAGTAGGACATGAAAACTTTGGTGGTTGGTCAAAAGAAGAAGATGGTTCGCAAAGATTAGCACAAGCAATGTTTATCTATCCATTGATAAATGCAGTACAAGAATTATCAGCGAAAGTTGATGAATTAGAAAATAAATTAAACTAAGGAGTAAAAAATGGCAGTAACAAAAGCTATAACAAAATGTACCCCATACGTTAACAGCAGTAGCAAAGTTGATAAATGGGTTATAGAAATGAAATATGAAAATGGTAGTGAAGGTGATGCAACCTATTACACTTCTACTTTTAGCACTACAGTTGAGCAATCGGTAAATGGCTTTACTTTAAAAGCTAAAAGCAGTTGGTCAAATGCAGATTTAGTAGCTATTTGCCCTGTTTCACAATGGGATGCAGTTTTTGCTAGTCAAGTAGATTCAGTAATAACAAATCCGCCAGTAGAAAGTACCCCCGACCAAGCGTTTAGCGTACCTAGTTAATGGCAGAAGTAACAGTACATAATATGCCTTCTGTTTTTGTAATGGAAACAGAAATGCCGTTAAGTATGGTTAGTGATATAAACGACTATTTAGACGAATATAAAGCAGACAAAGATAAAAAGTCTTTAGCTGATACGTTAGTCGGACAAATTACGCAAGGCGAACAATTATTGTTAGACAATGGCGATAAACGCATTAAAGAATATACCGATTTTATTTGTTCGTTAGGTGCGGATTATATAAATTTTTTTAGTCAAAACACTGGCACGCAATTAAATCATCCAAAAGCAGTAGCCGTTGATGAGACTTGGTCCGTGCATAGTTATGCTGGTGATTACAACCCTATACACGATCACGGCACTAAAACTATTATGGGTATCTCTACGACTGGTTGGACTAAAGTACCCCAACAAATATTAGAGCAACCAACGGCTGGTTCACAAAATTATTCTTTGTATCAAGCCTCAGGCGATTGTGATGGCTATATCGCTTTTCAATATGGGCGTAATGAATTAATGAATACGGAAAGATTAAGACCCCCACAATCTTTCGTTATAAAACCAGAAGTAGGAAAATTATTAGTTTTCCCTTCTTGGTTACAACACATGGTTTATCCATTCAAAGGTGAAGGTGAAAGACGCACTATAGCTTCTAACCTTAACTGTTGGGATATGCCAGCACAACCACAAGAAACACAGGAGTAAAAATGGATTTAATTATGAATTTAATAAGCATTGTCACAACTGTAGTAACAGTAGCATCAATAGTTGCTGCTTCTACGCCTACACCTAAAGATGATGAAATAGTTGCCAAAATTTATAAATTTATTGATTTGTTAGCTATAAATATAGGTAAAGCTAAGGATAAATAATGGCTACTATTAAAGATGCTTTAAATGCAATTGAGTCACATGAAAAAGAGTGCAAAGCATTATATAAAAGTATTGATACAAGATTGGAGTCAGGTTCTAAAAGATTTGATAAAATAGAAACAATGATTTGGGCAGTATATCCGTTTATACTAGCTACTGTCATAACAGCAAAATTTATAGAATGAGTCGAGCAAAAAAATCTACAGTCAATAAAGCAGGTAATTATACTAAACCTACTATGCGTAAAAATTTATTTAATAGAATAAAAGCAGGAGGCAAGGGAGGCAAACCTGGTCAATGGTCTGCAAGAAAAGCACAGATGTTAGCTAAACAATATAAAGCAAAAGGCGGTGGGTACAAAAGCTAATATTTATGTATGAGTTTAATAAATTCTATTACAAGCCTTTACCAACTTGTTTAGAAATAAAAACTAGTAAAATAGAAGGTATGGGTATTTTTGCTACAGAAGATATAGCAAAAGAAATAGATTTAGGTATGACTCATATAAAAGTTCCGATTCTAAATGGTTATGTAAGAACCCCTATAGGTGGATTTGTAAATCATGCTAAAGAATCTAATTGTTTTTTATTAGAAAAAATTGATTGGGATGATTATAGAATTTATAATTTAATAACAGAAGTTGATATAAAAGCTGGTGATGAGCTAACTTTAAATTATCATATAGATGAAGAAGTTTGAGAAAAAATAAAGACCCAAAAAAATGTCATACTTAATTAGTAATATACCGCATTTTAAATGCTGGGTTAGAAAAGAATTTACTGCTAACCATCAAAAATATCATGGTGAATTTATTCATGCACTAGCAATAGCAGTCAATACAATTCCAGATAGATCATTAACATTTCAAGTAGTTTTTACAGGTTGTGAAATAGATAATCAAGAAGATATGCCAAATTTACATGGCGGTGCTATGTGGGCAAGAATGCCAATACAAGCATTAGTTGCTGATATTCCTGTAGAAGAATGGGCATTACCTATGGAAGATCATCTAGTGCAACCTTGGGATTGCGAATCAAGAAATCATTCTGTTATTACTATGGATCGAGTTAGTTCTAGTCCTTGGATAGCAAAAATAAATAACGAATTTTATCAAGCTAAATATTTATTTACAGTAGATTATACAGATCATCATATAGCTGACGATCCTGCTCAACACAAACAATCTCATGTTATGTACATAACAGAAGATTGCGAATGGAAAGGCAATATAGTTGCTTTGCCTAATAATAGAGTTAGAGCAACAAGTCCTGCATTATGGCGTACAGGTGAAGGTGCTCCTGATTTTATGCCTTCACAACATTTACATTCTGCTGAAGGACATGAGAGCTATCTTGATCCTCTAATAACTTTTAATAATCTATATAGTGAGGGTTTCACAGAAGATAAAGGAGAAGATTAATGCCACTAAAAAAATCCCAAAGAAGCTTAAAAAAGTGGACTGGACAAAAATGGACAACAGCAAGTGGTAAAAAATCCTCAGAAACAGGTGAGGTATATGCACCTAAAGCACAAATTGATAGATTAAAATCTACTCCAAAAGGTAGAAAAAAACTTGCAGCAGCTAATAGAAAAAAAAGAGAGGCTACAAGAAAAGGTAAACAACACGCAAGACACGGCTTGCATAAAGGTAAGAGCAGATAATGTATGAATATAGTTGTGAAGTGGAAAGAGTAGTTGATGGCGATACTATAGATGTAGTTCTTGACTTAGGTTTTGATATTTTATTTAAAAGTAGAGTTAGGTTGTATGGTATTGATACTCCTGAGTCTAGAACTAGAGACCTTGATGAAAAGGCTAGAGGAAAGTTAGCGACAAAATTTTTACAAGATGCGATTAATACTGCAGAACAAGTCATAATAAGAACAGAACTTAAAGATTCTAGAGGAAAATTTGGTCGTGTGCTTGGCACTGTTGTTTGTGATGGTAAAGACATAAATGAATCTATGGTAGAAAATTTTATGGCAGCAAAATACTTTGGACAAAGTAAAGAAGCTATAGAAGCAGTCCATATGGCAAATAGAACTAGATTAATAGAGTTAGGAGTTTTCACACCAGATGAATGAAGCAGTACAATTAATAAATGAAGTTGGATTTCCAATAGCTGCAGCAGGAGGATTAGGATTTTTTATATGGAAACTTATAAATAGAATAATAGATGGCATGGAAACTAAATTAGATGTTTTAGATGACAAAGTTGCAGAACAAATAGCAGCTATGGAAGATAGATTGGGTACAAAATTAGATAGCCAACATGGCATATTAGTAGCTTTAATAGACAGAGTAAGAAGTTTAGACAATGAAATAATAAGGCAAGATACATTAATTAAAACAATTTTAGGTGTACCACAATTAATTGATAGCCAAAAAATTGCTAAAGCAGATAGAGATGACCAGAGAAAAGACTAAGATTGTATTAGAAAAAACAATGATATATGGTTTTTTATTTACTATATTAATTATATTTGCAGAAAGTATTTTTGCAGATCAAATAACACATAAATTTAAGTCGCCAAGTTTTAGTGGTAATGGTACATCAAGTCATTATTTAACTATTGAAAATCAAGAATTTAGTAGAAAAATGACTATTAAAGAAGAACTACAAGCTTTGCAAGATGAATTAGAAAGAGATGCGGAAAATACTACTCTTGCTAGATTTGTTAGAAATTTAGAATCTAGAATATATGCACAATTATCAAGACAACTAGTAGATAATTTATTTGGTGAAACCCCAATGACAGAGGGTACATTTGCATTAGAAGGAAGCACAATCTCTTATACGAGTGATGGCACAACTATAACTTTAACTGTATTAGACCAAGATGGAACTACGACAACTATTACTATTCCTGTCGGCTCTTTTACTTTCTAGTTGTAGTATATTTAAAGTAATAGAAGATACTGAAAATCAAAGATTCAAAGCAAAACAAGATGCCAGTATTTTAGGATTATTTTCTGCAGAGTTATTAAATGTTAAAGCTCCAAAAAATAAACCTGTTATAGCTGTTTATCCAAATAGTTTTACAGATCAAACTGGTCAAAGAAAAAGTAATAGTGAATTTGCTTTATTTTCTACAGCTTTAACACAAGCTCCACAAGCTTTATTAATAAGAGCTTTAAAACATACTGCAAAAGGTAATTTTTTTATTGTCGTAGAAAGAGTTGGTTTAGATAATCTTACTAAAGAAAGACAATTAATTAGATCAACTAGAGAAACCGAAAATGAAAAAAAATTAAAACCTTTATTATTTGCAGGAATTATTATAGAAGGTGCTGTTTTAGCTTATGACAGTAATTTAAAAACAGGTGGTATTGGTGCTAGATATTTAGGTATAGGCTCTAGCATAGAATACAGACAAGATGCAGTAACTGTAAGTTTAAGATTAGTTTCAGTTTTAACAGGTGAAATATTAGTAGAAGTTTTATCAGAAAAAACTATATACAGTTATGGTCAAACGCAAGATGTATTTAAATTTTACGAATTAAACACGGAATTAGTTGAATTAGAATTTGGTAATGCTGCTAATGAAAGTCCTACAATAGCACTACAAAAAGCAATAGAAAGTGCTATTTTAGAAATAGTTAACATAGGATATGAAAGGAGGTTTTGGACTTATGAATAACTTTTACAAAATATTTTTTTTATTATTTGCAATGACAACCTTTGCAGATAATGAAATATATATCGATCAATCAGGTGCAACTGCAAACCTAGATATAGAACAACAAGGAGGTTCTAATATTGTAGGCGGCACAAGTGCACAAGCTGGCTCTATGACAGCTTTAGATTTAGATGGTGCAACAATGACGCTAGATATAAATCAAATTGGTTCTTCAAATAAATTTTTAGGTGATATTTGGGCAGATAGTTATACGGGATTTTTTAATTTTGCTGGAGACAGTAATGTTTTTAATATGCAAACTGATCCTAGTAATACTTATGGTGCAGACAATTCTAATGTAAATGTGCAAGTTACAGGTAATACTAATAATTTGACTTTGAACCAAGCTCTAGCAGCTTTAGCTTCAGGTCTTGATTTAGATTGGACTGTTTTAGGTAGTGGCAATAATATTACAGCAGCTATAGATATTGATGGTGCAACAAATTACATGAATATAGATGGCAGTGATAATACAATTACTTATGATGGTGATGGCACAAATGCTAGTTCTAATGGATATTTTCATTTAACGCATAGTGGCGGAAATCAAAGAACTTTTAATATAACGCAACAAAGCACACTAAATAATGATTGGCTCAAAATTACTTCTGCTGGTTCTAATGGTACTTTCTGTGTCAACCAAAACGATCAAGGCACAGCAACTGGATGTCAATAACATAGGAGATATATCAGAACTAAATGGCATAGCAGAAATAGTTAGAGATAAGTCTTATGATGCTCAACTAAAATTTGCTATACAACAAAACGATGAAGCTATAACTAAAAATGGCAGGTTAGCTATAAAGTTTTTAGATGATTCGCAGGTTAAACTTACAGAATATTCAGAATTAGTTATAAATGAATATGTATTTGATCCTGATCCAAGTAAATCAAAAATGGCTCTTAAATTTACTTTGGGCACAGCCAGATTTATTACAGGTGGTTTTAACAAAATAGATAAAAAAAACATTAAGTTATCAACACCAACAGCTAATATAGCAATAAGAGGTACAGACTTTACTGCAACAGTTGATGAATTAGGTAGAAGCTTAATAATATTATTGCCTGATAGATTAGGTTTATCTAGTGGCGAAATAGAAGTAGTTACAGCTACAGGTAGTGTTTTATTAAACAAACCTTTTCAAGCTACTACTGTGTCTGTATTTGAATCTGCACCAACCAAACCAATAACTTTAAATTTAACATTAGACACAATTGATAATATGTTAATTGTTTCTCCTCCTAAACAAAACAAACAACTGGTTGAAGAAGTACAAACTAAAAAAGATACAGTTTTAGATTTTAATGATCTTGATATTGATTATTTAGATGAAGATTTTTTAGATAGTAAAGAAGAATTAGAGTTTACTGAATTAGATATAAATTTTTTAGATGTTAATTTTCTTGAAGATTTATTAGATATTGTAGATGCACTAGCAATAGAGGAGGAAGAAGATAAACTCAGCCAAGCTACAGGTATAAATATAGTTGGTACAGATTTAGGACAAGATAAAGACACACAAATTACAACTTTAGTTACAGGTCAAATTATTAGTTTTAGAAGAAATGTAAATCAAAATGTAAGACTAGATGTAGATGGTAGCAATGCTTATACAATTATTTTAGTACAAGATGGAGTAAGTAAAGTTATAAAAGTTAATGGAGGCGGTGACTCTACTATTACATTGAGTCAGCAATAAAAATGAAAAAAATAATTTTACCATTAATATTAATTTTACTTTTGCCATTTATTTTTAATGTTAGTTTTATAGAAATATTAAAATTAAAAACTTTTGATGCTTTAGTAAAGAAACAAGAACCTTCTGGTAATTTTGTTATTTTAAATATTACCGAAAAAAATGTTACTGATAGAGGCGGTTTTCCTTTTCCTCGACAAGATTATGCAGATATTCATGTTGAGTTATTAAATAAAGGTGCATTAGGTGTAGGTTGGGTTATCGCATTTAGTGAAAAAGATAGATTTGATGGCGATGATATATTTGCATCAGCTTTAGGTTTATCTCCCTCTATCTTAGCTATGTTTGAAAATAATAGCGGTAATTATCCAAAAACTTCAGGTACAGTTTATTTAGGAGAAGGCAAACCTAATGGAATAAAAACTCAAGGAGTTGTAGAAAATATTGATATTTTAAAAAAATCTGCAACACAAGGTATAGCAACAGCACCTGTAGACATAGATAATCTAGTTAGAAGAATACCTTTATTATTAGAAACACCTGATGGTTTTGTAAGTGCTTTTGGTACAGAAGTTTTAAAAACTTTAACCAATAGTAAAACTTATATAATAAAAACATCTACAGCAGGTATAGAAGAAATAACAGTACAAGGAATACCACCAGTAAAAACAGATACGTTAGGCAGAAAATGGATTAGTTGGGTAAATACTCCAGAAACAGATTTAGACAATATGGAAGTATTTGGTAAATTTGTTTTTGTTGGAGTTACGGCAAATGGTGTAATGCCACAAGTAGCTACGCCAATAGGCTTATTAGAGCCACATAAAATACAAGCAGCGTTATCAGAATCTTTATTAATACAAGACAGTCCTTATATACCTGATTGGAGTTGGATTGCAGAAATATTAATATTAATAATATCAATAACTGCTATTTGGTTTGCTTTATTTTATTTTGGAATTACTGCTGGAATACTATTCACTAGTGTATTATTTTTTTTAACAGCAGGTATTGGTTATTATTTAATACAAAAAGGTATATTACTTGATGTTACATGGACTTTAATATCACAGTTTGTAGTAGCAACTGTTGCATTTTATTTAAGATTTAGAGAACAATTTAAATTACGTTTACAAATAAAAAAACAATTTGAACATTATTTAGACCCTAAACAGGTAAAACGCTTACAAGACAATCCTGAGTTATTAAAATTAGGTGGTGAGACTAAAACAGCTACTTTTTTCTTTACTGATGTTAGAGGTTTTACCGCTATGTCAGAAAAATTAAAACCTGAAGATGTTACTTATATTATGAACAAAGTTCTTACTGCTCAACAAATAGCAGTACAAAATCATGGCGGTATGGTAGATAAATATATAGGTGATGCAATGATGGCAATATTTAATGCACCTTTAGATTTAAAAGATCATGCCAAAGCTGCAGTAGATTGTGCTTTAGAAATAATTAAAAATATAAATGACTTAGCTGTTGAGTTACAAGAAGAAAGATTACCAGAAATAGCTATAGGTATAGGAATCAATACTGGTCCTGCAGCAATAGGAAATATGGGTTCTGCTACTAGATTTGATTACACGGCTATAGGAGATGCAGTAAATGTTGCAGCACGATTAGAAAGTGCCACTAAAGAAAGAAAAGTAGATTTACTAATTAGTGAATCAACAGAAAGTTTGTGTGGTTATGATCTTAAAACTTTAGAGCCTATACTAGTCAAAGGTAAAATAAGTGCATTAAAAATTTATACATATGAGTAAAATATTATTAGGTGTAGTTGGCATTTTATTTATGGCTTGTAGTTTTTTGTATTGGCAAAATTCTAGATTAGCTGAAATAAATCAAGCTTTTGAACTACGAGACAAAGAACAGAAAGCAGCAATAGAAAGCTTGCAAAATGATTTTAAATTGCAAACTGAAGGATTATTAGAATTACAATCTAAAACTCAACAGTATGAAGCAGAAATGCAACGCTATTTAGATGTATTTAAAAGGCATGATTTGAGTAAACTTGCTTTTGCTAAACCAGGTTTGATAGAACCTAGAGTAAATAAAGGAACTAAAAATGTATTTGAGAGTATTGAAGAAATCAGTCGTAATATTGATTTGCTTGATGATGGTCTACAGTTGCAGTCTAATACCGACTAAACAAGTAGAAGTTATAAGCAAACCATTAGAAAGAACTATTGTTCAACCTATATTGCCTAGAGAAATAGATTTAAAAGAACCTTATTGGTATGTAGTTTCAACTAAAAACCTAGAAGAATTTTTAGCTACTATAGAAAAAGATCAAGGCAAAGTAGTGTTTTTAGCTATGTCTGTACCTGACTATGAGTTAATGGCTTACAATACACAAGAGTTAAAGAGGTATATAAATGAACTTAAAGAAGTTGTGGTTTACTATAGAAAAGTTACTACAAATGATAAAGGGGAGTAATATGAAAATATCTGAAGAAGGCAAAGCTCTTATAAAAAAATTTGAAGGTTGTAAATTAGAAGCATACTTATGTCCTGCAGAAAGGTGGACAATAGCTTACGGCAGAATTAAAAATGTAAAAGAAGGTGACACTTGCACACAAGAACAAGCCGAAGAATGGCTCAATGAAGAGTTAGTAGAATATGAAGAGTATGTAGAAAAACTAGTAGAAGTGCCTTTATCTCAATGTCAGTTTGATGCTTTAGTAGCTTGGACTTATAACTTAGGTCCTTCTAATTTATCTTCATCTACTATGTTGAAATGTTTGAATAAAGCAGAATTTGAAAAAGTACCTTTTGAAATAAAAAGATGGAACAAAGCAGGTGGTGAAGTTTTAGATGGTCTTATTAGAAGAAGAGAAGCAGAAGCTATGTTATTTCAAGGTCAAGATTGGCATGAGGTTTAATCTATGCCATTAGCTAAATATGTTTTTAAACCAGGTATAAATAAAGAAGGTACTAATTATAGTAATGAGGGTGGCTGGTTTGATGCTGATAAAGTTAGATTTAGAAAAGGCAGACCTGAACGTATAGGCGGTTGGGTTAAAAATACAGTAAATAGTTTTATAGGCACTTGTAGGAAGCTATACAACTATAGAGCATCAAATGGTTCTAATTACACAATTTTAGGCACACATCAAAAACTTTATGCTAAAGAAGGTAATGTTATACATGATGTTACGCCTATAAGAAAAACTAGTACCAATAGTATAACTTTTGCTGCAACTAATGGCTCAAGCACAATAACAGCAACTGACTCAAATCATGGAGCAGTTAATGGCGACTTTGTAACTTTATCTGGTGCAGTTTCTTTAGGTGGACTTATAACTGCAGCTGTTTTAAATCAAGAATATCAAATAGATACTGTAACAGGTACAAATACCTATACCTTTACTGCTAAAGATACTACAGGTAGCGAAGTTACAGCTAATTCTAGTGATAGTGGTAATGGTGGTTCTGGAGTAGATGGGTCTTATCAAATTAATACAGGTTTAGATGTTTATATGCCTGGCACTGGTTGGGGTATAGATACTTGGGGTGCAGGTACTTTTGGTTCATCTTCTGATTTATCACCTTTGAATCAATTGCGTTTATGGTCAATAGATAATTTTGGCGATGACACAATAGCTGCAGTTAGAGCTGGTGGAGTTTATTACTGGGATCAATCTTCTGGTACAGGTAATAGAGCAGTCAATGCAACAAGTTTAAGTGGTGCTAGTAATGTGCCAACAGTTGTATTACAAATAATGATGTCAGATATAGATAAGCACGTTATAGCTTTTGGTTGTAATCCAATAGGTTCAAGTGCAATTGATCCTTTATTAGTAAGATTTTCTGATACTGAAAACGCAGCTGACTGGACACCGACAGCAACAAATCAAGCAGGTGGAGTACAATTATCTTTAGGCTCAACAATTATAGGAGCTTTAAGAACAAGACAAGAAATACTTATTTGGACAGATGCAGGTATTGTTTCAATGCGTTTTGTTGGTGAACCTTTTGTTTTTTCTTTTACTGAAGTTGCAACAGGACCATCTATAATATCGCCTAATGCTATGGTAAATGCTAACAACAGAGTATTTTTTATGGATCGTAATGGTTTTTATGTTTACTCAGGAACTGCAGAAAGATTGCCTTGTACAGTATTAGACTATGTTTTATCAGATATAAACTTAACTCAAGCACATAAAGTTTTTGCAGGTTCAAATGAAAACGTAAATGAAATTATATGGTTTTATCCCTCTAGCTCTAGTACAGAAATAGACCGATATGTTTTATATAACTATTTAGAAGGTGTTTGGTCTATAGGTACAACTGCAGATGATTTCGTTAGAACTGCTTGGCATGATGCACCAACATTAAATTTACCTTTAGCAGCTAGTAAAAATGATACAACTAATTTAAATTATTTATATAATCACGAGAGTGGACATGGTAACGATGGTAGTAATTTTTCTGCTTTTATAGAATCTAGTGATTTTGATCTTGCACCAGATGGCGAAAGATTTACTTTTATTTCAAAATTAATACCAGATATAGAATTTAGAGATCAACAATCTACTGCAGACACAGTTACTTTTACAATAAAAGGTAGAAACTATCCTTTAGAAAGTTTAGGAACTTTACAAACTGTTGATGTAACTCCAAGTTCTACTTTTGCAAATACAAGAACTAGAAGTAGGCAAGCAGCATTGAGAATATCCAATAGTTCTAATGACTTTGGTTGGCGACTTGGAGATTTGAGATTAGAAATAAGACCTGATGGAAAACGCTAATGGCTGATATAAAAACTATAGCTCTACCTTTACCAACTAGAGAATACGACACAGATAATGAGGCGATTACTAGAAGAGTTTTAGAACAGGCAATTGCTGATTTAAATAATAAAATAATAACTGTACAAAAAATGCAGTCACCAGTGACTAGTAAAGCATCTAAAAAACATCAGTTTTTATTAATGGGTATGAAACATGGCTGATGATTTAAAAGTATTAGGTCAATTAGACCCAGCAGCTACTACCACAACAGT
>Ga0114902_1000402_pt1 | contig 24721 bp, 17 predicted proteins | sample MalvireepMed_s12_FD_87291 | JGI IMG/M metagenome (GOLD analysis project Ga0114902, IMG submission 87291) | Marine viral communities from the Global Malaspina Expedition - Malaspina viral metaG DeepMed_s12 | ecosystem: Environmental > Aquatic > Marine > Oceanic | place: Mediterranean Sea... | reverse complement strand
TTGTTTTAAAACTCTATTTAGAGGAGATGCTTCAAATGCTTTTTCAGAGTATGGATTCACTTCATTTATATCTATATCATCCGGATAATGAGTCTGATAATACGTTTGGGTGGCTCCTGCAGGGTCTGTACTGCGATAACTCCCTAAGGCATCAGTAGTTTGATATGGTAACCAATCCTTGTCCTGACGCCCATAAGCATCATAACCAATATGAGTAATAATATCAGTAGCATCCGGGGAAGCTTTAATACCTACCTGTTGCATCGGTCTACCCAAACCATCGAAATACGTTACCTGCTCGATAACATCTTTGTTTTCATTGATTCCTGCTGCCGTTGCCATAGGACTTTGATACATACGCGTATACACATAGTTCTCATTACTTAAACTCGCTTGGTCATAAGGACACCCATTGTTATTCCCGAATATAGATGGACATTGATCTGTGTTGTTTTCTACATAACCAGATGGTTGACTACAAGCTGACTGGGTAACATTTGGATTTCCATAACCATCACCATCACTATCTGCATACCAAATTGTATTAGGGTTTATACTCGCATTACTATCATTACAGTCTGTTAATAGCAATTCTGTAAGAGTATAGCCTGTACCAGGACTTGTACATTGCTTCTTTGTAGATATCGCATAACCATCACCATCCGCATCTAAATACCATGTCGTATTAGGATTCAATGAAGCATTTCCATCATTACAATCTCCTAAAGGCTTTGCTGTGTATGTATATCCTGACCCTGGACTCGTACATTGAGTTTTAGTTGTCGAGGCAAAACCATCACCATCCGCATCTAAATACCATTTTGTAGCAGGATTAATGGAAGAATTACTATCATTACAATCTCCCAAAGGTTTACTACTTGTACTATAACCTGTGCCTGGACTCGCACATTGCTTCTTTGTCGATACTGCATAACCATCACCGTCTGCATCTAAATACCATGTCGTATTAGGATTCAAGGAAGCATTTCCATCATTACAATCTCCTAAAGGCTTTGCTGTGTATGTATATCCTGACCCTGGACTCGTACATTGAGTTTTAGTTGTCGAGGCAAAACCATCACCATCCGCATCCAAATACCATTTTGTAGCAGGATTAATGGAAGAATTACTATCATTACAATCTCCCAAAGGTTTACTACTTGTACTATAACCTGTGCCTGGACTAGCACATTGCTTCTTTGTCGATACTGCATAACCATCACCATCAGCATCTAAATACCAAGTCGTATTAGGGTTCAAGGAAGCATTTCCATCATTACAATCCCCTAAAGGCTTAACTGTACGGGTGTAACCTGTGCCTGGACTCGTACATTGCTTCTTTGTCGATACCGCATAACCATCACCATCGGCATCTAAATACCAAGTCGTATTAGGGTTCAAGGAAGCATTTCCATCATTACAATCCCCTAAAGGCTTAACTGTACGGGTATAACCTGTGCCTGGACTCGTACATTGAGTTTTAGTTGTCGAGGCAAAACCATCACCATCCGCATCCAAATACCATTTTGTAGCAGGATTAATGGAAGAACTACTATCATTACAATCACCCAAAGGTTTACTACTTGTACTATAACCTGCGCCTGGACTTGTACACTGCTTCTTTGTCGATACCGCATAACCATCACCATCGGCATCTAAATACCAAGTCGTATTGGGGTTCAAGGAAGCATTTCCATCATTACAATCTCCTAAAGGCTTTGCTGTGTATGTATATCCTGACCCTGGACTCGTGCACCGTTTCGTTGTTGATTCTGCAAAACCATCACCATCAATATCTTTATACCAAATAGTAGCAGGGTTAATCTGTGGATTTGAATCATCACAATCACTACTATTATTTACATAGCCAGTAGGTTTCCCACATTGAGTTTTAACAAAAGAAGTTCCTCCATAACCATCACCATCAATATCTCGATACCATTTTGTATTAGGATTTATATTTGCGTCTCCATCATTACAATCACTATAGTTATTTACATATCCACTTGGTTTTGTACATTGAGTTTTAGTTGAGGAGGAAACTCCATATCCATCGCCATCTGCATCTCGATACCATAGTGTACCAGGATTAACACTAGCATTATTATCATTACAATCTCCTGTAGACTTATAATCCTTAGTATAACCTGTTGCAGGACTGTGACACTGAGTCTTTACTGTTGAGGCATATCCATCACCATCTGCATCCAAATACCATTTAGTTGCTGGATTAATACTAGCATTATTATCGTTACAATCTCCTAAGGGTAAAACAGTGGTGGTATAATCTGCTCCTGGACTTGCACACTGAGTTTTGGTAATATTAGCGTACCCATCGCCATCATGATCCTGATACCATTTAGTAGCAGGATTGATGGACGCATTACCATCATTACAATCCCCCAAAGGTTTACTAGAAGTAGTATAGCCCGCTCCTGGACTTGTACACTGCTTTTTAGTTGCTACTGCATACCCATCTCCGTCTGCATCCAAATACCAGATTGTATTAGGATTGATACTTGAATTACTATCATTACAATCACTAGCATTTAATACATAACCACTAGGCTGCAAACACTGTTTTTTGGTACTTGAAGATGTGCCGTATCCATCTCCATCAGCATCCCGATACCATATTGTATTTGGATTAACAGAAGCGTCTCCATCATTACAATCATCCTCATTTGGAGCATATCCAGGCCATGTTGGCTTTGAAGATTGTATACGAGGATTTCCTGGCGCACCAAACCCATCATTATCATAATCTCTCGTAAGCCACCACCAATCATCGCCTCCTTCATCGGGTGGTGGTAATCTATAAGGGGTAACAATATTATTACTTTTGGAGTTATTTGGTTCTTGCGAATAACCATTTAGTATAAGAAAAAATATAAATAGTAAATATAAATAGGAATTAATTTTCATTGTAAATACTGTTAATTGGTTAGTTAAGTTCTTTGTATTTATAACTATAATCTTCTAACAAATTATCGTTTACATCACGAACCTCTTTTAGCCTATTAAAGTCATCATATATATATCTAATAATAAGCCCCCTTGGATCGGTGATTGTTTTTACTCCTACTAAGGGCTCATAGGTATAGGTAGTAACTTGAGCCTTTGGTAAGTTAGAGCGGAGGCTATTAATTGTAGATAAATTAGACTCTGTAAATGCCTTTAATACCTCTTTTGTTGTTGATAATGCCAAGGCAATTTCTGAATAACTAGCATTTTCTATCTTCACAATAGGATACTGCCCATTATAACCCCAAAAATAACTAACTGTAGTACCATCTACCTGTTTTACCTCTGTCGGATTACCATAATTATCATAAGACATGTATTCTATTCGTGGATCTAAATCTTCAAACCCTTTGGAAATCTCTACGTCTTTTGGCAACACAATGCCATTACTCCAATCTTTATAATTTGTTCGACGAATAGACTTTGATAATTCTTGACCATCCTTATTCAATAATCTTGTTTCGACTTGCACTGGACTATTAATTTGATGAGAGCCAAACGTTATGCCATCATCTTTCAAACTTTTCATTAATTCTAATGCATTATACTCGTTAACTGTTAAGCTAACATTTCCGATTGAATTTACACCTTTCACATCATCAGGATACCAAATAATCTCCTCCATTTTATTACCGTCATTTCTTGTAGAGACAATTCTTGTTTGTTGTTTATGAAACTCGTTATCATAATAATACTGAGTAACCTTTTCAACTGGATTATCACCATCAATCGAATAATTACGTTCTATGGTTTTATTTAAGTAATACCAATATGAATTAATAAAGTATTCGGTAATATCTAGATTCTCTAACATATCAGGATAGGTAATTACAGACCCAACAGCTTTTTGATAACAAGGGTGGTTAATTATTAGATAATCATTATCATTCCCAGAAGCAATACATTTGGTATCAAAAAATCCAAAATTCCATATATGATGGTGTTCAGCTCGACAAATTCTAATCGAATAACTACTATTAACATCACTTGAAGTACATTCATATGTAATATCACCTACGCATGTTAAATCAAATTTTTTATTTACGGTATAACCATATACTTTACCTCCAACACGATTATCCTTTTTATATTCATTTTCAATTTCTTTCAAAGGAATTATCGCTGATTGCTGATTTAACTTAAATATAATTTTTCTTTTTAAAAGACTATGATTCCATCCCGTATTTGGCCTAGGGCTTGTTTGTATATAATCACCAATTAAAGGATTCCCATGGACATCTTCATTGATTATAAACTCATTTTCTTCACCCCCATTTTCAAAATTATCTCCTCCATTACTTATTGTAATATATTTATAATACGTTGTTGAATTCCCTGTTGAATTAAATAATGGGCGTATAGAACTAGAGTTTAAAGTAGTGAAGTACTGATCAACATAACTACACGAACCACAATTTATCCGATTTGTAGATTTTGATGTATAATATGCTTCTACTCCTTCCATTCCTGAAGAAATCAATGGAGTCTCCTTAGCTCCATAATAATATCGTTTAATTACAGGTTCATCCTGATTATATGTATAATCTAATGTTCTTTTTATCCTTACACCTCCAGCTAGTATATTTTGGCTAATGGAAGTAGGTAACTCTCCATAATATTTAACTGTAACATCTGATTTCACACATGTAAATCGAGGACTGAGTACTACTGTATAACTATGATCTTTTTGTAAATTCACAAAATAAGTATGATTCTCAGTATCATCAGACACTAATAAACCATTACCTACTATTGAGTAACCCTCTTGATTTTTTTCTAAGATTTCAACAGGGTTCCCAGTTTGATTATCAGTAACCGTAATATATCCTTTCGATTTATTTAAATCTTCTTGACAATCTTGACTATTAAAACCACCATATGCTATAAGAGTTGCCATATGATCAAACTTAACTTCAGGAATTATTCCTTGTTCACTGTAACCTTCTCCTATTTGATCCATATTGGTAGCTAACTGAAGATAAAGTTGGGCTTCTGGAGGATTGGAGGTGATTTCTCCATTATAAGAATTTGACTCATATTCCAATTGAGTATAACCCTTTGTAGGATAATATACCTTTTCAAGCATTCCTTTTACATTAAATGATGAATCTGCTGATTTATCAGCCCCAATATTAAAATAACTCAATTCAGAAGGAATGGATGGATTATTTAAGTTACTTGGGTTTGGAAAATAATTGATGTTACTATTTTTACCATTATAATACCCCCAATGATCTTGGGCTTTAGAAAGTCGTGATACTAATCCTTCTGGATCATTATATGCAAATGTGTAAAATTTATTTGGATCTCTTTCTGTTATCTTACTTAAAAAAACTCGTTTATTAGCAGTTAGTAGGTATTCAAAGTTAAAATTTTCAACGGCGCTATTATTTGAGTTTACTAAAGAGATGCTTGAAACCATATCATAAGAGGTAACTTCTGGATGAGAAATACCATATGCTATATCCACTACACCACTTGAAGGCTTGTTTCCTCTTATTTTAACTAATCGCTTACCGCTAACTGTTAAGGTATTGGTTATTACAGGTCCTTTTGTATATCCTGGACCAGTAGCTCCGCTACCAGAACATCCTGCTTGATAAAGTGGAGTTGCTACGGTTATTGTTTCCGACTTACTCAATTCATAATTATACCCATAGCTTTCATAATCAAAATAAATATGAGCGCCTTTTGTATCAATAATCTCAGATAAATACCATGCAGTAGTATAAAAATTAGATTCGGGATGCACCCCGCCTCCAGAAGCTCTATTTCTAGTCAATTCTTGTTCAGAAAAAATATATTGCACTCCCTCAGCCGAAATAATTTTATAACCTGATATATCCTCATTATTATAACTGACTATTCTTAAATCGTTATCCGTTAATTTAATAAGATTATGTTTAGAGTCAAAAATAAAACTACCACTATAACCCATGAAATTATAGGAATATAAATCAACTTCGGTGTCAACTCCATTCTCTCCTGCCATTTTAAAATAGTCCAATGCCATTGGACTGTGAATCCCAGCTTCATGTATTTCTTCTTCCGGAAAAAGCACACCATTATTCATCTCATCCGGCTCATCTCTTACAATACGATTTATCACACCTCCAATATTCAAATTCCATCCTAGTCCAGCAATAGATGTAAGTTGATCTACCTTGATCCCATTTGATGAATAAGATAAGGAAATAGGTAAGGAAATATTTCCCACTTTATAATTTAAAATAGGCACAGAAACATTTGGAGTCCCTGTAAATAGCCCCACAGGAATTTGACCAAATTTACCTAGTTCATACGCTGTTGGCGATGGTGGTGTAATTTGAGGTAAATTCTCAGTTTCCCCAGTTTGTGCAAATATTTGGAAGATATTTAAAAACAAAAGGGCTACAATTAAAACTACCATAAAAGGCGGTTTTAAGGTGATTATTTTTTTTATCATCTTTTATTAAAGTTATTTACTAAGCTTTGTTTTTGTTTTACTATGAATAGTTAATGAGAAGACAATAATATTCCTCTTAAATGAAGTTAATCATGTAAAAAATATTTTTGTTCTACAATAAAATATTCGCTCTGATTCCTATGAATTAATACCGACTTTATTAATTAAAATAAAGCTATTACGGTTTCATGAAGTAGATTAATCTGAATTGTGAAGTATTTTAAAAAAAGTAATATTCTTTTTATTATTGATCAAACAAAATAAATTAAAACTATTTCCATTTAATCTTAACTGCATAATAGGTAGGTTTTATATTAATTAATCATTTGTAGTTATGAGGTTTTCAAATATAGATAAATTTTCTAAACCTAAAACACATATCACAAAAAATTTACTCTACATATTTCAATAACTTACCCCAATACACTACTCAACTCAAACATAGGGAGATACATAGCTATTAAAATTACACCTACTACAATACCTACGATCAAAATAATTATTGGTTCCATTATTGTCGATAAAATTTTTGATTGCTGTTCCAATTCTACCGCATATTGTTTATGAAGCCTGTCAAATATATAATCTGTTTGATTGGTTTCCTCTGCTACCCTAACTAAGGAAATGATTTTTTGATCAAAAAAAGAATTATCCATCATACTTACACTAAGACTATTCCCTCTTAATATCCCTTCCTCAACCTTTTGAAGTGCATCTTGTAAAGGATAAAAATCAATCATTTTACCCACTAATTTTATACTATTTAGCATCGGAACTTTAGAATAAGTCAAAAGAGCTATAGCTTGTGTAAATTGAGATAGATACATATTTTTATAAAAGGAATTTACAAATGGTACTCTAAGTAGTAAAGTGTCCCTGTATTTCTTATAGGATTGATTTTTTTGTATCCACCTTCTTGATACTAGTAACAGGAATAAAATCACTAACATGAACCATCCATAATTTCCAATAAAAGAAGAAGCGCTCATAATCATTCTAGTAATCCATGGCAATTCAACATTATTTTGTAAAAAGATATCCTGAAACATAGGCACCACTAAACGCAACATAAAAACGACTACTAAAATGGAGGTTAGTATAATAATAAATGGGTATGTAAGTGCTGAAATCAAGGCTCTTCGCTGTTCATTTTTCTTGGCAAAAAAAACCCCTAATTCAGAGGTAATATCAGGAAGCATTCCCGTTTCTTCTCCTATTTCCAATGAATAATATTCATATTCTGAAAACACCTCATGCTTTTTCACTACCTCAGAAAAAGAGCCCCCAGATATAATATCATTAATCAAACTATCAAAAAAGCGTTTTTGATGTTTATTCTTTTCATTATCGCCAATAATCACCAAAGCATCCTTTAAAGAAATTCCTGCTTTTAATAACACACTAAGTTCTGTATAAAAGTTTTCCTTTCTCTTATTAGAGAATTTCCCTCCAAACAACGTAATCTCTTTCTTTAATATCCTATTTATATCGGTCTCTTTCTTTTGAGATTTTGGTCGCTCATCAGTTATGTTATCCAGGTTAAAAGCCATTAATTCATATAATTTTGAGCATCATTTTGCTTGTAAATAAAAATATCTTCTTTTTTTTCTTCTGGGTTTATAGTGACTTTAATGGCATTAAACTTACCCAAGTTTATTTCATTATCATCAAGGAAAAATTTGATTTCTCCAACACTAATATCAAAAGTGTCAGTACTTCTAATAAACCAGCCTTGATCAAACTCATATGAAATGGAATCCAGTTCATTTTTAAAAAGTATATGACCATTTTTTAAAATTTCTGATTGATCATATGAATTAAAGTCAATCGTTAGCGCCTGTTCCATTAGGTTAATCTTTGTAGCATTTTCAAAATTATATGAAATTCCTTTCATATGTGATTGTACTAATGATAATATAGAATAAGCTAATCCAATTACAATAACAGTGACAACCATCACTACTATGAGTTCGTTTAAAGTAAATGCCCTTATCTTTTTATTGCTATTCAAGTATTTGCGCTTTAATAAAAGTTTTGTCTGAATGTATCTCTTTAGCAGTAATGATTAGCAAAGAATCTTTTTCTTGTTGTTCTTTAATGATTTCAAGTTCCCAGTTTTCATAGATTTCATAAAAGGGAATTTTCATATTTCCATTTATGACTTTATATTCCAATTCTCTTATCCTGTTTTCAAGGGATCGCGTACTTCCTCCCTGCACATAGCCTGAAAAAATATTATTTAAAATCAAACTGGAGATCATAAAGATTACAATGATCAGTACCGTAGCCACCATTGTCTCCATCAAAGTCGATCCTTTTAACTTTTTCAATACAGCCATTTCATTACTCTTTTATCATTCCCCTGATAAAGCATTCCAGCATAGTTTTCATGTAGTAGCTCTATATTTATTTTTCCCCCGTAAATATGATTCTGATATACAGCTCCAAATTTATTTACAATAAAATAAGATGTGGTGACAGATCCCTTAACTTTACCTAACAGTTCAACTCCTCTAGCACAATATACTTCTCCCTCGACTATCGCCCCTTCTTTTATTTTAATCTGGGAATTAAAAAATTGCTTTCCTTCTCTATTATCATCCCAATACACCACTGCTCCTTGAATTAATGCATGGTCTCCGATAGCAATTGCAGCGTTCGGATAACTCATATTTTTGTTATAAAGTACTAGGGAGGAAGGATACTTAAGGCTCACCTTATCATTAACAATTATTTCTTTAGAGGCAATTGCTTGAAGACTCCCTTGAAATCCTTTTTCTATTTCAATCTCAGGAGCAATAATAATGACATCTTTTATCTTCATAGATTTACCGATATATACTCTTGAGGAAGAATACACTATAATATTACCAACTAGATTTCCTTCTGCTAAGGACAAAGAAGTGTAGCTATATAATAGCTTTGTATTTTTCTTAAATGAAATTTTTAAATCCAGAGGATCGTTCATGGAAATCTGCTCCATAGTACTGTCAAACTTCCCTTGTAACCATAATTTTATATTTTCTGTAATGGGTGTTAAGATTTCTGGTAGTTGCGAATTACTCTGTCCTATGTTATTTTGGGATGGTAGTATTCCTGTAAATGATTTTCCTCCCATATTCCCAGGACGCACCCCTTCTTTAGGTAGGAGTAACTTTCCATGAAGTTCAGCGTTTTCAACCACTACAAGTGGTCTATTATTTTCACAAAGGTATAATGAATAGCGATTTTCCTCTTTATAATACCCACCGGTCAATGCTACTTTGGTGAATTCTTGATGATGAAAAACACTATGAACGGTAAACAGTTCAAACAAGCCCCAATATTTTCTATAAGCGGTTAAAGAATTACCGATTATTTCTTCGCTATCATCCCCTATACGGAGTGCCACAGAATCCTTAATCGGAATATCATTATGCAACAAATAATTAATCCCATTATTAGCCTGACCTACAGCTGTTAAAACAAAACCACCCCGTTTTTGAAAAAATCGGTGCGAATAGGTAAGTGAGATAAAAGTAAGTAATAGTATTGCAATCACTGCACCAATAAACAACACAAACTGTAAAGCTCCTCCTTTTATTTTTTTGTTTACGATTCTCACAAAGCTACTTTTTCACTATTCGTTGTTTTCCACCTACCAAAATTGTTATTTGATTTTCAGTACCTCTGATCAATTTTACCTTAGCAGCTATATCTCCTATATGCATTAAATAACGAGTACCATTAATTCTTAAAAAATAAATACTTTTCCCTTTAGCTGTATCCGTTTTAACCATACCAGCATAGACTACTTGTATTTCTGACGCTGAATTATCTACTACTTGCCTTTTAACAACTTCAGGCTTCAAGGATCGTTTCTTTTTAATAGTTCCTAAAAAAGGATCGCTATCATGAATATGTAAAGAAAAAACTTTCATGTCTTCTACTTTTCTCTTTCTGAAAGAAACTTCTTGGCTCATTGTATCAGAAATTATATTGGTGGCATTTCCATACACCGAGGAATAGATATTATAACCAACAATCCCCCAGATAACTAGCACCACAGCTAATAAAATATATGTTTTTGTTTTCTGCTTCATTGGATGCTTAAAATCATATTTTTATTGAACTGTTAGCTCATTAAGGTTACTATCATCACTAATATTCCCAGCAGTGTCAAATGCTTTTACTTTCCAAAAATAGTTTCCAACTTCCATATCAGTTGTATAATTACTCGCTACACCAATTCCTTTTTTATACAATTCAATTTGATTCTCGTCGCTATAGATATATATACTATCTATCTCTGTACTTCCTGAGATGCTTTCTCGCTCCCAACTAAAGGTAACGGTTCCTTCACTCTCGATCCCTTCATCAATTGGAGCAATCAATTTTGGAGTGTTTGGCTTACGCAAATCAACTAGTATGGCTCTAGAGCTATAAAGTGTAGCTTCTTCAGCTTCATTTATGGCTCGCACTTGCCATCTAAAGTTTCCTTCTGTCATCGTTAATTCAATACTTGGAGTATCTATGGTTTCATCTGACAAAACAGTACCCGATTCATCAATAACTTGAATTTGGTATGCAACAGCTCCCTCTATAACATCCCATGAATAAGTAACTGTTGCTACATTGGTACTATAGTTATTCGAAGGATTTTTTAATAATAAGGTATTTCCCTCAAAGCCATCGCTTTTACGTACAGTAAAAGCGCTATAGGTATATGCTGTTTCATAGGCACTATTCACAGCTTTAACCCGCAATTGATAATCATTTGGAAGTAACTCTTGCGTAAAGGATGTATTTTTTATAAGACTGTCTATATAAACTTGAGCTGCCTGATTAAAATCTGGACTTGCAACTTGTAATAAATAAGAATCTGCATCTGCTACAGATTCCCATGTAAAATTAACTACATTCCCCTTCACTTCAGTTTGATTTACAGGAGCTATAATTTTTACTTTCTCAAGAGAAATATCAGGCTCTTCTACAATATCTGAACAAGAAGTTAATCCCCCTACTAGTAGTAACCCTATAAGATTTTTTTTAACAATGCTCATATTTAGTTTTTCAATCATAATAATAAAACCTTAGAAATTTAAATAATCCTTTTCAATATTCACCTTCGCTGCTTTCTTTTTCAACCCTTTTGAACATTTCTCACCATCAGACATCATCTTTAATTCAACTTGATGCTTATAATTAGCTCCCCAGCAAAATCCACTCGTTTCAAAAGCAAAAACAATTAAATCATTAAAGTATATTTTTTTACTTGAACCATTGCTTTCCAGCAGCGCTAAATAATAATTCTCCATTTTTCTATCATAGGCTAAAAAAACACTCTCTGCATTATCAAAAAAAGAAAGAACTTCAGGTTTAGCAACTATAGACACTGCTGTAACACTCTCAATTCTTGGCTTATTTTTTAAGTATTCTTCTAGCTTCTCGGTATTTTTAATATTGGCTACATACGCAATTCTATCGGACAATTGTAGGGATATAAACTCCGGTTTTTCTGGTAATGAATCTATATAAGAAATTTGAAAAAAGTTTTCTGGTGATGCCTGTAAATATGCTCCATATCGCTTCTTATCAAACTTTTCTTTATGTAACTCTAAACGAATTTTGTTTTCAAGTGGTGGAATCACCATTGTTTTAAATGTGTAATTCTTTAGCTTTTTACTTAATTCTAACTTACTCTCTAAAAAACCTATAGCACCTAATTGTGGTTGGGAATCACTTATAATTTGATTGTCGTTATTAATAACAACTGTCCTACATGAGGTCATTAACAAAACAATCCCTATAAAATAAAATAAATTTCTCATTTTCTATACTTATAATTCAATACTACTACTTTCCTTAATTTTTATTACTTAGTTCTTTTAAGAGAAAAGTTTCCCTTAAAAATAGTCTCTCGATCCGATGTGACAGTAAACCAATAATCAGATTCTGGTAAATCTCTTCCGTTATATCGTCCATCCCATAACTCATCGGCTTCCAATTTTGTAATTAACTTTCCATATCTATCATAAATTTCAATATATGAACCCTGAAATACCTCTAAATCTTTTATTCCCCAACCATCATTAATTCCATCGCTATTAGGTGTGAAAAATTTATCATATCCCAATACTACCATTTCTTTTTCCACAAGTACACAATCATCTCTACCTTTTATAAACAACTTATACCTTCCAGCTGGAATCGTAAAAATATTGGAATCTTGATACTTATTCCCATCCAAAGAATACTGATACATGGAAGGATTATCTATGTCAATTTCTATCCTATTCAGTGCTGAAAAATGTTCTATATTGTAGGTTACTACTCCTATATCACTCGGATACCTTACAGTAAACTTCTTTTCTAAATTACACTCAACACCATTCTTTGAATCCACAACTTCCAAGCTATAACTACCGATCTTAGAAACTTCAAAGAATCTGTTAGTACTAAGTATAGCTCCGGTTTCATCTCGCCAAAACCACAAATCAAAGGATCCCCCATCCAAACGAATCATTCCATTTCCTTGGCATAAAATATTAGAAGAAGCTACAGGAACTTCAATTTCCTTCTTAATTTCTATATCAAATTTTGTAAGCACAAAACATTCTGGATTTACGATATTTTCTATTCGAACATATATAGTTTCATCTACTCCTTCATTAGCATGAGACATTAATAATGGATTACTCCCCAATTGTGAATCTTTCAACGTTTTGTAGAAAAAAGCTATATAATTCTGAGAATCATGATTTTTAAGAATCTCAGCCTCCTTTTCATAAAGATCTATAACATACATTCCACTTTGATTGTAACAAAGTGTTTCATTTGATGGAGTTTCAATAATAGGTTGATTACTAATTCCAATTAAAAAAGTATCAATTATATAACATTGTGAGTTCTCTATATTTTCTAACCGATAAAAAACCTTCTTAAATCCTTCTTTTAAATTATATGGGTTGTTTATTTCATTTAACCCTAAATTTGCTTCATCTTCAGTGTGATAATATTCTACTTTATAATCATCTGCTGACTGTGTCCCCAAAATAGAAGAATCCATGTTTTTTAAGTCAAATTCTAGAGATGAGCGTTCTTCCTCTTTACACACTACCCAATCAGAAACTTCATTCCTATTTGGAGTTAGATACACATTTAGATCAACACTTACAATATCAAAACACTTTGAGTAAGGCATGATATCCACTCTTGCATATACCTTCTGTTGACTCGAACTTGAATAAATATATTCCTCCTTATTCAATGGATCTTGCCGTTGCTGCGCCATAATTTGAGATGCATAATAACTAACCTCATAATTATCTAAATTCTGTTCTTTTAATATTTTCTCATCCAATTCTTCCAATTGTACAGTAACTAAACCGTCATTATCATCATCACAAAACCTTATTTTACCAGGATTGTGTGCAATTGGTTGAGTTATTACCTCTATCATAAAACTATCAATGATATTACACGAAGGATAATCTATAGCACTCAGTTTATAAAAAATTTCTTCTTTGGATAATTTGTTTTGATATTCTAGTGAAGTAAGAGCATTTGTATCCTCAGTTGCATCCGCTAACGATAAATAATAAGACAGTTCATACAATGAACGATCCCCTAAATCATCTAATATTTCCTCATTCTTATCTACAAAGTTGAAATCATATATTCCGTCCATATCATCATCACATACCACCCAATCGGAAATTTCTGATTTTTCTGGGATTCTTGATAGTTTTACTTGGAAACTGGTAACATCAAAACAATCTTTTCCTCCTTTAGGCTCTACCCGTGCATAGATAGTTTTACTCGGGGCTTGCTGCAGGTATTGCACATCTATGTTATTGATAGCCAGCTGTGCATCTTTTTCCGTTTCATAATAGGTAACAGAAAAATCTTCCGCTTTCTGATTTTTTAAGATGGTAACATCAATAAGACTGATATCTATGAGTTCCTCCTGCTTATCCGTACATAACCATATATTATCAGGCTGATGAGCAACAGCTCCATTGTTAATTGTGATTTCTTTAGTTTTAATCTCCTCTTCACCAGTTATAGTGGTTATAGAAACCACAACTGTATAGGTTCCTGGGAACTCATATTCATTCTCGGCATTTATTTCATTAGAAGTATGTCCATCTCCAAAATCCCATTGAACTTTTTTAACTTGATCTTCATTCTGTAAGTTGAAATAGGTGGTCTCTCCCAAGCAAAAGTTTTCTACTGAAAAATCAGTATAAAAATAAGATTGTATAAAAGTTGGAAGTCCCATATTTGTTCTTTTCCCTTCCAGATAAAGTCCTTCCCTAATAGCATTGCACCCTATACCTCTAACATTCGGGTTTTCAATAACTCCCAAATAGTCCTGGTAGATCCTAGAAAAATATATTTTCCCATCTGGGGCTAACTGTAAGGCGCCGTAATAATATTTAATAAACTCTGTGTCCTCCATGACCAGCAATTGACTCGCTTGAATATCAGATACCGTTAAATCATACTGATATATAAAAAAGTTCTCAACAGTTAGATACAAAAGTTTTCCGTTTGGTGAGAATTCAAGGCCGTAATAATGAGTATCAGGAATATTGCCTATTGTTTTCGCATTACTTAGCACTCCGGTAGCATTATTAAAGTCCAAGATTTCTGCTCCAACTTGAAAATGACAAATCCCTACTTTTTCACCATCTGGGGAGGCCTTCATATAACCCTGTGCTTTAAATCTAAATGTAGGATCTATACTTCCTAAGTCTATTCCCACTTGACTTTTAATAGGTGTTTTCACTATACCCGATGCTGTTACCAAATAAGCCAAAAACACATTACTGTTATTTTCATGTGCCAATACCCAAATACTTTTACCATCTGCATGCTTTATGGCTGTTATCTTCTCTGTTACAGGAGTGGTTAATGTTATATTCTTTTCATTGGTTATTGCTCCCATCCCACCATCAAGATCCATGTCAACAACAGAATACTGCAATCCATTCTCCTTACCTGAATAATCAACAGTAAAAATATAGTAGCGATTGCTATCCCCTGGATGTGGAACTATAATTGCGGATTGCGTACTACTCTCATGACCGTTGAGATTCTCCCCGTTTACCATGATTTTATGGTTCCGATTATATGCTGTCAATCCATTCGTATAAAACAGAACCGCTCCTTCAGCATTGGAAATCGTCGCACACCCTTCATATGCATTCATTGCACCATCCGTTAAGACCACAGCCGAACCTGAGTTAAAATCAATTCCGGCTTGATTCCCAAAATACCATACGTTTGATTCCTTTTGAGAAAACCCAAAAAAACCAATCAATAATAAAAAGTAAAATAGTTTTTTCAACATATAATTTAACATCTAAATAACGCCACATCATTTTTTGAGATTACCTAATCTTAATAATGTTGAACAATTACTCTTGCTTCTAAACGCTCTTTTCTTGTCCGTAAATCTTTTTTCTTTTGGAAATGTAAATGCACTATTTCTCCATACCTAGTTTTCTGTTCTAGATTATTTATTAATTTAAGCAACTCATCAAATTTACCCTCAACTGTAAAGACATGTGAGTTAATTTCTAATTGTTCTTTTTTAAACAGATGAGTCTCATTAAAAACTACTAATTTAAAACCTAAGGTATCGGCGTTTGCATTCAGGCTTTTTAATAAGTTATTTTGTAATGAGGTTCCTCCTATCTGGTATTTGTTTAGCAAAGAATCTAAATATCGATTCTGCTTTATTAATAAATACTGCTGTTTAGGCATGTTCTCGAACAAAATATTTTCTGTTTTTAATACATTATAAGAGTCATACAATGAAAGCGTTTTTGAAAATGCCCATTTATAACTAATGACAAGCATTCCTATAAAAGAAATTAAAAGAATACTATTTTTGGTTTTACTCTTCATCGCTCATATAAATTTTTAAAGAAAAAATTGAAGCATCTTGTTCGGTATAATCATATGCTGTTATATCAATTTTCTCAATCCAATTAAAGTCTTCTAATGCTTCTAACCAAGTTGAAAAAACCTTACTATCTGTCGATACTCCAGATACTATAATTAGCTTTTTTATATACACCAACTCTTTATTCTCCTTTATATCTTTGAGTAAAGGTTGGAAATTCATTTCATTTAAAAGAACTGTTTTCGGCATGCTATATGTAATAGCATCAGTATAAAAAGAAACTTTAGAAGAAGAGGATGATATCACATCTTCTATCATACGCTCCTTCGTATTTACAAGCTCTGTCAATTCAATTATTCGGGATTTATTTTGAGTATTTACCTGTTGGGCTTGTTTTAAATTTTCCGTTTTAGAATAATAATAGTTAAAGAATAAAAAGTTAATAACAAGTAATAACAGTAGTATTAAAATTCCTATCTTAAAAAAGAGTTTATAGATACGTTGGTGTTGGCTTTCTTCTTTTAATTTGGAATTAACTTCATAAAAGTTACTCTTCTGCGTATTATTGTTTTGGATATAAGTAAGTATATTTCCAAATCCTAATAGCTGTTTACTTGTTAAGGTCATTCCACCTATATCATAACTCTGATTTGGATCCATAGTAATTGTGGATATATGAACTGTCTGATCTTGCCTATCTATCGTGAGCGCTTTATCCCTTATATGAATTACATTTTTTTGAACAAAGGGAAATAAAATACTAATATTTGAAACTCCAATAGAAAATCCTGAAATAGAAAACCCGTTTTCTTTACAAAGATCAAGGTATTTAATCACAAGTGAACATCTACAAATTGAAATAATATTGCTATTTCCCCATTTAGTAATCTCATAGTAAAAATCTTGAATTTTTAAATTTGGAAACGCTTTATGTAAAATCATTTCATCTCCATCATCATCAGAGGTTACTATTTTAGTAATGACATCATTAGTATTTATGATTAGAAAACTCTTTTTATCTGATATAGCTAGCGATTCAAAATCAGCTATATCCACCTCTTGTGTTGTTTCAAGCTCTAATCCCTCTCTCCTCTTCTTATACGAAGAAAAATTAAGCACTACATTCTCTTCTGTTGAGAATATCTCAAATGAATTAAAGGTATTTCCTTCCTTCAGATATGATAGAAATTGATGCAACATTAGTATATAACTGTAGGTTTGATAAGTATGGTTAATTTCTTTTTTGAGTCTTCTCGCTTTCTCGAACTAAACAACCATTTCACAATTGGTATCCTTGACAATATTGGCACACCACTCCCAGAATCATTTTTAGCTTTTTCCTCAAGACCTCCTAAGATTACCAAATCTTGATCTCGCACTCTGATAATAGAACTAAACTCTCTAGAATTGAGTCCAGGAGGAGCATCTTCTTCTATTCGTTCACTACTAAAACTTGACTGAATCACATTAACATCTAGCGTGATTTGTCCATCTCCTGACACTAAGGGTTTAATACTGATTGCTAATTCAGCATCTATAGGTTGATAATTTCTAATTTCTGAAGATTGTGGTATTTGGGAACCATAATAATTTTGATTTGTAACCACATAATACGTTGTTTCGCCTATGGAAAGGTCTGCCTTATGTCCATTTAATGTTGAGAGTCTAGGAGTGGAACGTATTTTAATATTTCCATTAGATTCCAACGCTTTAATGGATGCATAAAAATTAGGGACTACTTGGCCAAAGTTTATAGATCCAAAACTTCCCCATCCACCAATAACACGATTAATGGTCTCAGCACCGAATCGAATATTTGCGTTTGGAAAAATTTCCCCTTGAGTTTCTACAGGTTCCTCTCCAATCCCTAAACTTATACCTGTCTCAACGGTCGCTGATTTATTCACCTCTAAAATCATTACTTCAATTAAAATTACAGGGACTGGTTTATCTATTTGTTTGATAAAAGCTTTAAACCTATTAATGTTAGATGCAGGACCACTAACCAAAAAACTATTGAGTTCAAAGTCTATTCTAATATCAAGGTCTTCCTTTATTTCATCAGGAAGGATATTAACCAAAGCATCCATTTTACTACTATAATCTTCAAAAGTTTGAGTTGATGTATTAACAGCACGCGTATTATTATAAGATGCATTGGGCGTATTTATATTAGAATTATAATTTCCATTCCCATTGGAGTACCCTCCATATCCACCTCCATAATAATTGGTATTCGAATTTACTGTTCTCCCAGCACTCCGATTAGTTCCAGCCTTGGTAGCGGGATCCCCGAGTAGTTCAACTGAACGGTGCATTAAATGTATTACCTCTACGTGCCTTACACTTAATTGATCCGACTTCCCAAAGAAATAGACATTGCCTTCTTTTTTATAAGTAAAGCTAGCAGCACTAGAGTCGAAGCTTGGATTTAGATTCGCATTATTAGACACCCTTTGATTTGATTGGTTATTTATAGTATTTGATCTATTTGAAACATTAGCCTTATCTGAATTCTTGCTTTCAAATGCCTTCTCTAACAATTCATCAAATGTTATCTTATTGGTTCTAAAAGTAATCTTCCCTGCATCCTCCAAAGGAGATGCCATGTATACATTCAATTTTAAATCATAAGCAATCTCATTAATCATATCTGCTATAGATGCATTTTTAAAGTTCACAGATAATTCACCATTTAATGTATCTAAAACTTCATAATAAAAACTAGCTGATTTCATAGTTCTCACACGCCGCTGTGGTGACGGCATCGAGCTCCCACTTCCATCAATAGCAGCGGAAGCTGTATCCTCTAAATAATCTGCGCTGAATAAATAAAAACCTTCTCTAGATTTATTAAGGGTTAAGCCATTAGTTAAAGCTAAATTCTTCATTGCAGCATCCAAAGGCACATTATTTAAATACATTGTTAATGGAATATCCTCCATACCATTAGCAAATAATAGATTATGTCCGGAAACATCCATGATTTTCCTAAAAGTCCTACCTAAGGGGTCTTTTTGCAAATCCAAACTAATCAATTCATTATTAGCATTATAAGATACATTTATCTCTTTTTGAACTTGAGGTATTACTGCTGGATGAAATTGTTTCACATAAAGTATATTTCCTGTGAAATCAATATCTAGATTGTATTGTTTACATAAAAAAACCAAAAGGTCTGAAACCGTCACATCCGAAAAATTATTGATAATACTTATGCTATTTAATTCAGGAGCTACAGATATGTTCACTTGATGTACTTTGGATACTGCTAATAAAAAATTTGATAAGGATACATCATTTACATTTATATCCAGTTTCAAATTTTCTGTAAGTCCCGGCTCTTCTACTGCTAATACCTCTAGTTGATTTTTAATATTGGTGATGCGATGTTGATTATCTTGTGCATATAATGCTAAACTTATAACACATAAAAATAAGGTTAGGGTAGTTTTTTTTATCATATTTTCTTATTCACTTAATAAGGAATAGACTTCTTCAATCGAAGTTATCCCTTCTTTAATCAAATTAATAGCGTTATCCTTTAAGGTCTTTATTTTTTTCTCTTCTAAAAAGGAATCAATTTGCAATTCATTACTTTTTACTAAACTTGTCAAATCTCCTGTAACTGGAATAATTTCATAAATTGCCTTTCTTCCCTTATACCCTGTATGGTAACATTCTGAACAACCTTGAGCACTGTAATGAGTAGTAAGCTCCTTGGGTATCTCAAAACCAGAAGGTAGTGAAGAGGGGCTTATAGCGTGTATTTCTTTACAATTAGGACACAACTTCCTAACCAATCTTTGCGCTATGCTAATATTGAGGGTACTAGCAATTAAAAAAGAAGGAACCCCCATATCTATGAGCCTTGAAATAGTACCCCAAGCTGAATTGGTATGGATTGTTGACAATACTAAATGACCTGTTAAAGCAGCTCGAATAGCCATATTTGCTGTCTTCACATCTCTTATTTCTCCAACCATTATAACATCAGGATCCTGTCTTAGAAAAGTTCTTAATGCCGATGAAAAATCAAGCCCTATACTTTCTTTGAGTTGTACTTGATTCACACCTTCTAATGTATATTCTATTGGATCCTCAATGGTCAAAATATTTGTTTGCTTATCATTAAGAACTTTTAAAGTAGCGTATAAAGTAGTAGTCTTACCTGATCCTGTTGGCCCTGAAATCAAAATAATGCCATTAGGCTTCTTAATACTTTCAGTATAAGTTAAAAGTTCCTCTTTGGTAAAACCCAGATCTCTTAAATCAAACTTACTTGCATCTTTACTTAAAATTCTCAGTACAATTTTCTCTCCATACAATGTTGGCAATGTAGATACCCTTATATCAAACTCATCATTTTTTGTAGTTAATGTTATTCTACCATCTTGAGGCAAACGTTTCTCACTAATATCTATATTGGCTCTAATTTTTATTTTATTTATAATTACGGGATATTCAGTGATTGGAATTTTATATTGTTCTCTAAGTTTTCCATCCAATCTGAAACGGATACGACAAGTTTCTTCATAGGGTTCAAAATGTATATCACTACTTCCAATATCTTTTGCATCGATAAGTACACGTTCCAAAAAATCAGAGGTATAAGTAAACATTTGATTCTGTGTCTGATCTCGTTTTCTATAATTACTATTCAAATATTTAACAAACTCATCTTTGTCTATTTTCTCTAAGCTTATGGTATAGCCTAATATTATTTCAAGTTCACTAATAATTGTATTTGAAGTACTTAAAGGTGTAAAAAGTATAAGATGATTCGTTTCCTTTTTTCTTGGCACTATATTGTAATGAAATGCCTGTTCTGAGGAAATCAATTGTAATAAATGAGATTCAATATGGTAGTCTAAATTCTTCATAAATTAAATTAAATAAACAGAAGGAAAAAAAGGTAAATAGGTGGAAAGCAGGATGATTGCAAAGAATAAAGAAAGATATCCTGCCAATGGAATAGTTTCATACTCATAATTTGCTTTTAAAAGTAAATAACAACCTAAAGCAAATAGAATTCCCATTACCAACAATATAATAAAAGTATAGGACGGAAAACCTAATGCTAGGGACAATAGCATAAAAACATCTCCCAAACCAAAAGTATTATTAATAAATTTTCTCTTCATTTTAAGGTTGCTATAAATAGACAATAGTAATAATATAATTAGTATCAAACAGAGATTAAACATAATTGAATATAAAAGGTATAAGTAGTCCCTTCCAACTGCCTCATAAAAATTAATTCCGAAAAGCAGTGCTATTAACGGAAATAAATACCAACTAACTAATTGATTTTTATAATCTTGAATGAAGACAATTCCTAATAAAATGATTAAAATAGCTTTCAGTAACACCTAATCTTTTACAATTTGTTTTGGACTTCCTGTCTCGTCAATTTCCCAAACATTAAAGACACCATCACCATCAAAATCTGTTATTGCAATAGCTTTAGCTTTAAAACTCCCATTATCTGCACTTATGATTTGATATTCATAATTGGCATTTCCATTATTCTTAACAGATACAGGAGGTTCATAATCCAACTCAGTTATATCCAAACTATACTTTGAATACATATACCTGTAGGTGGTCTGTGCATTATAAATTGCTTTTAATTGAGTTTGTGCCTCCACACTTTTAGCTTTTGAAATCAAAGGCATTAGATTAGGAAGTGCTATTAAAAGTAGAATTCCAATAATAGCTAAAACAATTAGCATTTCCTGTAGGTTAAAGGAATGAAGTTTCGTTTTTTTGTTTAGGGCTTTCACGAAGTAAATATTTTGCAGGAAAAATAGTAAAATGATTCTATTTATCATTAAATATTCGTCATTAATTTAAGAAAAGATTAAACTTTAACAGTAATAATGCTCAAACTTATTTAAATCGCTAGAATTCTAGTGACTTAAATAAGTTATAAAACCATCTATCAATTGTATTAAAAAATTAAGTTAAAATCTGTTCTCTGTGATTGATTCCGTAATACATGACTATAAAACACAACAGCCTTATAAATAACAAAACTACTCTGTTTAGAACCTATTTTACTATGCTCAAATTAAACAGGAATAGGTGGGTCAACTTTACAGGAATTTACAACTACCATTTAAAGACTTTAAGACGACTATTCTATGAGTTTAGGACAGAAGATTACAAAGATTAGGAAAGAGAAGAAGTTATCTCAAGTAGATGTAGCTTCATATGTAGGGGTTTCTCGTGATGCCATTTCTAAATATGAGCGTGACGATATTATTCCGTCTGTTGAGAACGCCCATAAAATTGCACAGGTTTTAGGGGTTTCTTTAGATTATTTGGTTTCCGATGATGACAGTTTAGAGGTCGTGAATATTGATATGCTCAACCGTATGCGTGAGATACAACGGCTTTCCGAAGAGGATAAAACCACGGTCATTAAAATCATCGATGCCTTTATCCGTGATACCAAGACCAAAAAGGCTTACGCATAAAAAAACCAACCGAAGGTGGTTTTAATTTGTTAATTTTTAGCTCTTAACTTTATACTTGGCTTATTATTTTTATCAGGATTATATTGATTATAAATGTAGATATTAGTTATTGATTTGCAATTTTTTAAGTTACTCACATTTGAAGATTGGACTGCATCTGCATATGCTTTATTCACTACATAACATTCATTGCCAGCATTTTCTTCATAATCAATAAGTATACTTTTAGTCTCCTTATCTATACTATTTATTTTAAATGTTCTTTCTTTATAAGTAATAAGTATAGGTTCTGAAAAACTGTTTTTTAAAGTATAAAAACTTGGCTTTGATTCAGATAGGATTATAGTATCATTCTTTGATAAACTTGATACTTTAATCTTACCGATAGAATTATTATCACTAACAACAACCTGTATATCCTGTGCCTTACAAGAGGTACATAAGCCAAGGATTGTTAAAAACAAAATAATATTACTTCTTGTCATAATGTGTATTTCTTAATGGGCTTTCTCCCTTACTAATATTTTTAAGTGCTTGATTATGGAATTTTACATTTTCTACACCTGCACCACTTGATTTATTAACGTTTCCATTTCTTATAAAATCAAGACCGTGGTCAAGTATTTCGTGTATAAAAACGCTACTCTCACTTGGCGTAGTTAGTTTTCCTCCCACACCTTTAATTTGTATTGTTGCAGCTGTCTTTTTATTTATAACTATAAAACCGTAAGCCTGTTTTGTTTTATCAAACTTACCAGGTGCCCAAAATAAAGCTCCTCCCGTATTTTCAGTATTCAAATCAGCCTGAATACTTGTACTCTGCCATCCTTCTCTTTTTGGGACTCCATTCTCATCATTAACAAACTTCCCATTTTCATCTTTCACAAATCCTGGCTCTTGAACATTTACTGTAAATTCATTGCTATCTTCATTTGTACTTAATTCTATAACTACATTCTGGTCATTAGCTACCTCTGTTAATCCTAAAGCTATTGATTTCTGTTCATCACTATATCCTTTTTTAGCTTTTCTATGAGCTTTACCACCTCTGTGTCTCAAAACACCTTTTTTATTAAAAGAAAAACCGTGATTCTCACCTAATTGGTCAGTAATATATCCCAAAATAGCATTTTGAGTATCCTCGTCATTAGCTACAACTCTTCTGCCATCAGGGTCTTTAAAGTAAATAGGGTTATTTAAAGTATAATTATATGGTGAATATTCATTGTAAGCAATTGCTAAAGGGTCAAGATTCATCCATCTACCAAGTGCAGGGTCATAATTCCTTGCCCCAAAATCATAAGTGTTGATATCAAGGCTTTCATCATACTCCTTGCCATTGTACTTCCAGCGTTGTGCCACACTATTGCCTAATGATGATGTCATTGGTCCATACCCCTTATGCTTGAGCCCAAAAGGATAGTAGTTACTCTCCTCTACAATTTCATTGGTGGCAATACTTCCATTGTTGTCCGCATCTTGGTAAGAGAGTCTAACATTCCCTAAGTGGTCTTTATATTGATAGACATAGTTATAACCAGTTCCTTCTGCATCTACATACCCCTCTGCATGATTGAAAAACTGTAAACCTCCATTTTCATAAATGTAATTCCCAGCATAATCCATAGTTGATGTCACAGAACCTCCTTCAAGAACTTTCTTCTGTAATTTCGTTCCTAAAGCGTCGTAAATATAAGAAATATTTCCGCCGCCTATGGTAACACTCGTCGGTAAATTTAAATGGTTATAGAGGATTCCATTTGCAGGGATTCCTTTGTTTAGGTCTGATATCATATTCCCATTGCTGTCATACACATAATCATTCCCTGTCTTATTACCATCCTTAAAATCTCCCTTCATTAAAGCAGGAGTCGT
>Ga0114902_1000390_pt1 | contig 25134 bp, 32 predicted proteins | sample MalvireepMed_s12_FD_87291 | JGI IMG/M metagenome (GOLD analysis project Ga0114902, IMG submission 87291) | Marine viral communities from the Global Malaspina Expedition - Malaspina viral metaG DeepMed_s12 | ecosystem: Environmental > Aquatic > Marine > Oceanic | place: Mediterranean Sea... | reverse complement strand
GGAGATCCTGATTCATATTCCGAGGATGATCTAAGTGATGTGATTCTGACTGCGTGTTCTCCTCGCTCGTCTGAATTCATACGTCAGTATATGGAGGTAATATGAGTGACCTCAAAGTAGGGGACTGGGCTAAAGCTAAACGGTCTGGATTTCGAGGTAAGATTTCTTCAATCCATGAGATTGGTGGGAATACTTGGGTGGTGTTGCGACTGCCGTTTGATGAGGAGACTAACTGTACTGCTAGGTTTGAGGAGTTAGTCCCGTGCGATCCTGTTACGGTCCCGTCTAAGGTGAAGTACAAGGCCCCACCTGATCCAAGGACCGAGGCGTTTCTTCGGCGCGGCTCAACTCAATCTACGATGATTGTTCGTCGTAAGAAGCCGAAACTCGTTTGGCCTGATGATGTCTCAACGACTAATTCTCGGGATCGTTGGGGGATGTACGGGGAGCCCACGGTTCGTCCGCGTAGGACGGTGGTTCGTGAAAAGCCCAAGAAGCGGGAGTCATTCTCTACGGCAGACCTCATCAATGATGAGATTAAGAAGTCCGCTAAGGAGCGTGCGAACTCCGGTGAGACTCCGAGTAGAAAACCGATTCGTCGGAAGAAGCGGTTGTTGATTCGACCTAAGTTTGATGATTAGGAATTTTTGGGGTGAGCCAATCACCCTTCAAAACGCAATTTGGATGTCTGATTTCTGGGTCGCTACCCCGTACTCTTCTGCGGGGATTGACCGGGTTCGATTCGGAGATACCGAGATAGATGTGTTGGGTGTCGGTGGTGACCTGTATGCCACGGACATTGTTGTGTACCGTGGAGAAGACGTGAGGTCTTTGGATTACGCCTCTCGTCGGACTATTTTACTTAAATGTGATTTACCAAGCGATATTATTCCTGAACCTGTGATGTCTCGAACGGCAGACTTCTTCCATTTGCATGTGGCTGATGGTGGGGAGGGGATATTCTTAAAGGATTTGAATGCCAAGTATGGCTCTTTGCGGGGTGTGTATGCAGTACCTCGATATGATGAAGTGAATGTGTTTGTGACTGGTTGGTCGGATTCTTTGATGAGCATTGCGTGTAGAGGTGGTAATGGGTTATTTGTAGATTTAGGTGAAATTGAAATACCTGATGATGTTCGTGTTGGACCTGAGTTGTTGTGTGCTGTTGGAAAAGTGTGGATCTTTGACCGCACTGAGGTGGGGTCTAAGCGGTGGGTTGAGTGGGTTAATCTCCCGCTTGAGCGGTGTGTGTACTCTGCGTTGTCCGGTGATAAAGATTGGGATGTGGAGGTTGCTGCTTTGCGTGAGGAGAAGATTCGACTGTATAGTGAAGAAACCAAGAAACATCTGGGTGTGTTATGAGTAGGGGCAACGAGGTATTTTGTGACAAACTGAGTCAGTGGTTAGGTGACCGGGACGTGTGTGGTCGGAGGAAGAACATTCCTGGTCTGTATGTGGATTGCGTGGGGTGCGACTGCGCCCCGCTTATTACCATTCCGACATTCGTTGGTTCTCGTCTTGTCTTTAATGACCCCCCGAAAGGTGGGTACAAGACGTGGCGATCTGGCGACCAGTTAGTGGGTGACCCTGATGAGGTTGCTCGCGAGCTTGGTCTTTCGTGTGTCCCGGTTGTAAAGAAGCAGGCATCTCCTAGTCGCCTGTTTAAGTCTACGCCGAAGGTGGTGGATAAGATTGACACGGCAGAGTTGATTACAGAGGAGGCGAAAAAATAGAGATTTTGTCAGTGCATAATGGTTGTGTAGATGTGGTCCTGTATCTGGAGGTACATAGGTTATGGCAGAGCGTAAAGCGGTAAAGACGGTATCTAAGGGGGCTTCTGAGCCCGTACAACAGCAGAACAAGAAGGCGCGGGTTAAGCTTCGTCCCACGAAGGAGTATTCTGTTCGTGAGGCGTTTGGTATCGACTTGGGTTATGAGATTGAAGAGGATGAGAGCGGTAATCCTGTTCTTAATGCGAGCGGGAAGCCGGAAGTAAAGCGTTACAAGTCTGGTAAGCGGAAGGGTGAGCCGATTCCTCTCGATGGAAAGGTTCTCGGATTCACTAAGCCCGGTCCCGAGACTCCACAGGTAAAAGAGGAATATGTCTTTGATCGAGACGCCACTACCAATCTGTTGATTGGTATGGAGTGTGGTGACCGTATTCTGATTACTGGACCTACGGGGTCGGGTAAGACGACTCTGGTTGAGCAGATCGCGGCCCGCTTGAATTTCAATTTTGTGAAGATCAGCTTTGACTCGGGCATCACCCGAGACGATTTGGTGGGTTGTCACCAGTACCGTCCCGGTGAAGGCACGGTGTTTCAAGAGGGGATTCTTCCCTATGCGATGCGGCTTCCTGGGACAATCATCCTGTTCGATGAGTGGGACACGATTGGTAGCGAGTGCTCTTTCGTACTCCAACGAGTCCTCCAGAAGGATGACGGTTGCCTTCAGATTCTTGAGAAGGGTGGGGAGTTGATCCAGCCGCACCCCCAGAACGTGTTTACCGCGACTGCGAATACGATTGGGTTGGGTGATGAGACTGGCTTGTATGCACAAGGTACGAACGTTCAAAATTACGCGCAGTTGAATCGGTATGGGGTTACCATCAAGCTTGAGTATTTACCTTTGGAGTTGGAGAAGGAGATGCTTCGGCGGCGCTTCACCGAGGCTGATGGTACAGCTACTCTTCATGACACGGAGATCAATGCGTTCTGTCGGGCGATTTCAACAGTTCGAGATGGGTATGCGAACGGTACGTTGAGTGTTCCTCTCAGTCCGCGTGACCTGATTAATTGGGCTGAGAAGTATTTGGTGATGGGCGACCACATGGCGGCAGCGAAAATCTGCTTTCTCAATCGAATGCTTCAAGACGATTCGATTGCGGTGCAGGGTATGATTCAGAGGTCGTTTGAGGGTTGAGCTAAGTGGCTGGGGTGGGTTGGTTCCTGCCCCAGCCGTCTAGGAATATAGAGATTTTGTCAACGTATAATTGTGTTGTCTGAGGCAGTTTAGTATAGAGGTGGATATGGTAGCACGACGAGCAAATGTAAGGGCTTTCGAGAGCGGCATGGAGAAGATCGCTCGAATGCTTTCTGAGAAGTGGGGGGTGAAAGTCATCTTTCGCGCCAACGAATGTAAAACAGATGGGAAGACCGTGTGGCTTCCGGTTATTCCTGATGATGCCAGTGGGGAGTTTCTTGCTGCGATCCAGGGGTTTTTGGATCATGAGGTCGGGCATATCGTGTACTCGCAGTTTACTACGCTCAAGAAGATCGGTGGCAGGAAGAAGTTATTCCTGCTGACGGACGCTATTGAAGATGTCCGCATTGAGGAGAAGATGGGTGCCTGGTGGCGCGGGTGTCAGGTCAATATCGACAAGTGCAACGAGTGGGCGCACGCCAAAGTTCAGGCGCGTTGGGCTGAGTTGTCCGAGTTTGGACAGTGGGTTCTTGGCATCAACGTCTACTTGAAGAACCGGGCTCAACCTGAGCGCGGGGCATCTATGCAGCAGGAGGAGGATTGGCTGATTCAGAACTCTCCTGCGTGCTGGGACCGTGTTCTCAAGGTCAAGGATCTGTTGGATAGGTTCCCTCGGGAATTTGATTTCTCCTCTGCTTACGAGAAGAAGGCGACTGATCGTGTGCTGGAGTTGGCTAAAGAGATTCTTGATGAGGCAGAGGAGGAGGAGGAGCCTCCCGAGAAGTTTGCCTGCCCTGCTTGTGGTTCCGAGGATTTGAAGCAGCTATCTAGGTCGCGGGACTCTGTGATCTATAAGTGTAATGACTGTGGTGAGGAGATTGAGCTACTGCTTGAGGATGGTGAGGGTCCACCTGGAGAGGGCACAATTACGCTTCCTCCTGGTGAGGATACCGAGGGTGACTCTGAGGATACCGAGGGTGACTCTGAGGATACCGAGGATGGTGACTCTGGTAAGCCAGATTGGCTAGATGTGGATGATGATGAGCTTGCTGATGACCAGAAGGTCATTGATCGACATGAGATGATCAAGAATCAGGCTCAGACTGAGCTTGAGGATTCTGATACCTACTTGGTGTACACCACTGATGGTGATGTCATTGAGCGGATTCAGGACGGTGATCGAGCACGGTATCATCAGTGGATGACTGAGGTACGTCGGATCGTCGGCCCGATCACTCGGCGGCTCAAGATGACGCTTATGGCAACTAATCAAACTCGGTGGGACCGAGGTAAGACCCGTGGTGCGCTGAACGGACGTGCGATTCATCGGATTGGCCTTGCGGAAGCGGGCGTGATCCAGAATCCGAGGTGCTTTCAACGGAAGGCTGATCAGATTGACTTCAACACCGCTGTGTCCATGACCATTGACCATTCCGGTTCGATGAGTGGGCAGTCGCTCAAGTTGGCTGGGCAGACAGCGATTATTCTTGGTGAGGTGTTGGACTCTTTGGGTATTCCGTTCGAGGTTCTTGGTCATAGCACAGTAGATTTTCGTGCGGGTGATCGTAGATTCAGGAGTGCAGATTATACCGACCAGGAGCTATATGCTCGTTGGGGTGACCTGTGGGTTGGTGTCTATAAGTCGTTTGATGAGAATTGGTCTACGGCAAGGAGTCGATTGATTCGGACAGCGGAGAACTGTAAGTGTAACTCGTTCGATGCAGAGGTAACGAGGCTGGCTCTTCGCCGGAACATCCTAGCTGGTAATTATGATCGTCGGATTCTGTTTGAATTGAAGGACGGTCAACCGTGTCCGAATACCTATAGTCGCAACGGTCATCTTCATCGGAGCTTCTTGAGGAGCACTGTGAAGGAGGCAATGGAGTCTGGTTTCGAGGTAATCGGTGTCGGGATGATGACTGATGCTGTGAAGCAGTATTACCCAAACTATGTGGTGGTCAATGATATGGAGTCGCTGGCCCAAACTTGTATGAATGAGCTTGCACGCCTGTTGATGAAGGGCTATCGACGGGCTGCATAGGAGAAAGCATATGTATCCGGCACAACGAAAGGCCGAGGTGTCGGCCAAATTAGATGAATTAGGCGTGAGATTTTCTGTTCGTGAAAGTTTAGCTGTCTTGGAAGCCCGACTTGAGGAGGCTCTTGATCTGGATTTGGACGAGGACAGTCTCGACGAACAGGAATATGACGGGTTTGTTGTCGAGCAGCAGGATATTCCTGATGAGGCTGCGGCTGCGTCCTACCAGGACCAGATAGACCAGAGTGAGTGCTTTGGTGTGTCGTTCTATGATGAGGCTGGCGAGTGCCCAGAGCACGGGTGCGTTCTTCGTGATGCGTGTCGTCGGCTGAGTGAGACAAATTCTGCGTCTGGTACAGAGGCACTTGAGGAGGATGCGGTTGAGGTTATTAATGAGCCAGAAGAGGTGGTTCAATCCGCTCCTGTGAAGGGTAGCAGGTTATTCGGGTCACGGAAGCGTACTCGCGCACGGAAGCGTAAGAGGATACGTCGTGGACCGGATCGAAAGAGGCATGTTCATTCCGAGATGGAAATTCCAATGGAAACAAATGGCGGCTCACTTTACTGGACGTTTTATGGTGGGGCTCACAGCAGGCATGACTTTCACATTAAGTCAGAGTATGTGAACGTGACTCGTAAGGGTGATCCCAACAAGAAGGCGTTTCGGCTGTTCCGGTTATTCCCAAAGAAGCGGGCGCTTCACATCTATGTGAATGAGGATTTCTCTAAGGGGCTGAAGGCGAACGGGTTTGAGATTCGGGGGCTCTCTCAGTCACGACAGCGATTCTTCACTCCGCATGTTGGGTACGTCACTATTAAGTCGGAGTCTCGATTGCGCGATTTTGTTAGTGAGGCAGAATTGTTTTACGGTAGTCTAGAGCAATGAGTACCAAGAAGAATAAAGTCCCTGTCTGGATTTACCGAGATGCCCACGCGATCCTTAAACGGATTAGTGCGCGGGAAGAACGTCCAATCCTTGATGTGTTGACTTCGATCATCCGTAACTTGGATGAGTCTGACGTGAATGTTACTAAACCTAGCCCCCGTAAGGATGTTATTGCTCCTTACGGGGGCGTTTACTTTGCCTAGAGAAAAGTGTCGATCTCTGCCGCCGCGCTCCGATGCCGCTGACCCAGGAACAAAATAAGCTCCTACGGGATTGGCGGCACGCGCAGATAGTTTATGTCGGTCTAAGAGAGCAGTCTCAGTGGACATCCCTGTCTGATGAGGATGTTGATCGTTTGGAGACGGCGGAAGAGGTTTTGAGGTTCCTCACAGGTGTGCTTTGGTCGGAGAACTCAGAATATGCAATCACATAAGTTTGGTCCTTTAGATGTTACTACCTCAGTAGGTGCCGCTGTGGGGGAAGCCTTGAGGCGGCGGCGAGCCCAGGCTGGGCTCTCGCAGGAGGAGCTTGCACTTCGGGCTAATGTTAGTCCGAGGTTTATCCGGCGAGTTGAGGAGGGGATGCCGAATCATGAGGATAAGGTGGTGACTCTACTCCGTTGTTTGGCTGCGTGCCAAACGGTTGGGGGCGCATAATGCCTACATATGAATTCGTGTGTGAAAATGCGGAGTGCCCCTCGAATATCGAATTGCCTGATGGTGGGATGAATGGCTTCGAGGTCGTTTGTTCAATTCAGGAATATCTGTCGCCTATGGACTGCCCTATCTGTGCTGAGTACCTATTCCTGAATAACGCCCCAGAGGGGTACGAGCAGGCTAAGGCAAATCGTGTGTACCGTAGTGCCCCGGCTATTGGTCGTATGAACGATCCCAAGGTTCGGCAGGAATCGTTGATTGAACGCTCCCGCAGACACCATAAGAAGACCCAATCAGACCAGATCGACCGAATCCATAACGAGGATGTTGGTCACGGTAGTGTGTTTTCCCCGAGACACCAGGATAAGTTAGCGAAGGCTAAGGGTCTTAACCTCCCCTTCCCCAGTAAAGACTAGATCATAATCCCCAATCAGTGGGGAGTGGGCTGAATACGTTTAGACCCTCTGCGATCTCTGATCCGTTTGGTGTGCGAGTACCTAGCATACTGTGGAAGTACCCGACGTATTCTCCTGTAGATAGGAATATTCCTCCCCCCGAGGTTCCAAACCAAGTGTCAGAGTCGGTGAAGATTCGTGACCTATCGTGTTGAGTGAACCCTGATACGATTCCTCTGGTCACGATGTTTGGTAGTCCCGCAGGGCATCCGGTCACCCACACCTCTTCCCCCACCCTAAATTCATATCCTGGGACAACGGTTTCGGCGGGCTCTGCCCCCGCTGGAAAATGGCTTAACGGGACTAGAATTACGTCCCGCCCGTTGTCAATTCTTACCAGGGTGCTATACCCCTCCCCCAACATGATATCCGCGCAGTCCTCGTTTTTAGAGTAAGTCTCTATGTAGCACGCCACATCTTTGACTGATTGGTCGCTTAGGATCATGTGTCGAATTACATGTGCTGCGGTGATCATGTGGGGGATTCCGTCCACGCTGATAAGCGTCCCTGATCCAGAGATTTCCCCTCCTTCATTGAATCTGATGGCGATCAGTGACCGGAGTATTTGTTCGGCTAATTCGGCAGACTCGATCTCTGGCGGGGCATCCGGCTGCTCTGGGATGGTGAGGGTCGTTCGTGTGCAACACGAAGTTAGGAATACCAAACAGTATAGAATGAATACTTGTGTTAGTTTGTGCATGTGGTTTGGTAGCGACTCAATCAAGGCAAATCTCTTGGAAGATCAGATCAAGTCCGATGCTGATTCCTTCGGATGCCTCGTCGATGTCGAAAAATCTTAACCCCTCCCCAAAGATGAATAGTTGGTAGCTGGAGAAATACGTTGGTTTGGTGATGACGAAGATTTCCAGGGGATCTCCATCGGTCCAACTCTCATTAGTCGTTGAGTTACATCCCGGCAGAACGCAGGTTATTGCGTGGGGAACGATATCAACGGGGAATGTACTTATGGTTGTCTGCGGGTATTCGTCCCCAATTACGATGATGATTGGGGTCGCGTGGGGTCGCCAAGAAATCCCCAGCAGATTGTCTGGTCGGGCTAGGTCGAGGATGATGTCATAGGTGGGCTCGATGCTCCCGTCAGTACAGTCCTGGTCGTGTATAGCTAATAGGAATGTTGTAATATCGGTAAGGTTTGTATGGAGTAAGTAGCCCCCCTCTGCGTCGTATCCGTGTATGACCAGGGAGAAGTAGTGGTCGGACCCTGTTAGTCCAACAGTGTAATCTGCTATGGAATTGATGAGGTCGGTTACATAGGAGCACATGCTACCGGACACATCGAGCACGAATACAATGTCTGTGGACTCATAGAATGTCTCTGGGTTATCGACGATCCCGTCACAGTCGTTGTCTAGTCCGTCGCACACCTCATCCTCTGGCAAGGTTTGGTCTAAGCACTCGCTCCAGACACCCTCAGTACATTCTGAGTACCCCTCCAGACACTCACCTATCCCTGCGGTGTCCTCTGGCCCCTCGTAGCAGACCATGTATAGGTCTTCGTCTACCTCTCCGTCGCAGTCGTCGTCGTGGTTGTTGCATATTTCGTCTTCCGGCAGGTTTCCTTCGCATTCGCTCCAACTCCCGTCTACGCATGTTTGTATCCCCCACCCGCACGGTGGAGAGGGGCAAGCCTGCATCATCCCGTCGATGCACTCGCAGTTAAGCTCCTCGTCTATTTCCCCGTCGCAGTCGTCATCAAATCCGTTGCAGACCTCTTCTTGGGGCAGGGGGGCAGTACACCCCACCCATAGCCCCCGATCACACATCTCCTCTCCGACACCGCATACCGTGGTGCATAGCTGGGCTAGTCCGTCATCGACGGAACCATTACAGTCGTTGTCTAGGTTGTCGCAGGACTCAACTTGGGGGAAGGTGGCGTCGATGCAGTAGATGTCCCCGTCGATGCAGTAGTTTATTCCTAACGAGCAGATGCCATCGGCACTTACTCCGCATTCTCCGTAGTCGGTGTCAGTGTCGATTATCCCGTTGCAGTTGTTATCAAGTCCGTCACAAACTTCGTTTTCTGGTCCGATGTATCCCTCGCAATCCTCCCACTCCCCATCTACGCACCCCAGGTAGCCCATCTGGCAGATCGAGCTTGGGTCTTCGTTGTTATAGACTAGCCCCATCCCCTCCCATCCTGGGGGGTGGCACTCTAGGGGCTTAACTTCGTCAGGTGTCCCATTGCAGTCGTTATCTAATCCGTCGCATATCTCGTCGGATGGAAATACGACTTGTTCACATTCTCCCCAAGCGTCACCGAGGCAGGTGCTAATGCCGTATTGACATTCTCCGAGATTCTCTTCGATGCGGCAGTTACGCGCCTGATCAATCTCGCATATTGGGGGCGGTGTTTCTGGTAGAGGCTCGGGGGGTACAGATGTGGGCGGGTCTTCTCCACAGGAGAGGAGGGGGAGGAGTAGGATTAGGAATAACCCATAACTCTTCATCTGTACTTCATGATTTTACCCCAGTAATTGAGGATTGTTGCTTAGATAAATCATTAGTATCTGTAGCGTGTTTACGCTGGTGTATAGGGCGATGCTGCAAAGGGCGGCGAGTCTTGCTAGGAGGTGGTCCCTACCAACCCACAGTACCCAGCAGCACGCAGACGTAATTGCTATTTTAAGTAGGGCGAAGCCGGTGATTCCCCCGAGTTCATACGCCGCGTGCATAATCGGGTTGCCTTCCTCGATTTCTCCCCCACCAATCCATAAAGCGGTGAGCCCTAAGTCGAGCATTCCGAGGGACCAAACTATAGCGAGAGCGACGATGTGGGTCGTGTTCTGGTGCGGATCAGACGACTTTGGTTTCTCTGGCGGTGTTTTCTTTTTGAGGGTGTACCTGTACTCAACCTCCCGACGAATCCGGTAGCGTTGCATAGGTGCCCTAGCGTGTACCACGCTAGGCAAATAAGCGTTGTCATCCATGACAAATCTTGCCCAAATGTGTTTCCCTGACGGGTACTTTAGAGCTTCGGGTAAAATACCCGTGCGAGTCAAATCTCAATGACTGTATATAGTTGTGCCTGTATTCTCATATTCGTAAAAAACTAATAACTTGTTGGCACTTGACTTCCCCCTACCTGTAGAGATAATCCTTGAATCAGTCATCCTTTGGACATTCTTGTGGTGTGAATAGTCTGTATGCGTAATCGGCCTAGTCAGGGTAAGCTGACGGAACTCATTAATACTCGTAAACGCTTCGACAAATTCATGGCGGATTTGTGGGAGCACAAGGTTGTAGCCTGTGACACAGAGACGACTGGGCTAGAATTTTTCAGGCATGAGCTATTAGGCTTCTCGTTCTCAATTTCTAGCACTAGGAACGTATATATTCCTATTTTGCATAATACCGGCGAGAAGGTTCTCAACGCGGAGTATGTATTGGGGAGGTTGCGGGAGTGGTTTGCCCAGGATGACATAACAACCGTATGGCATAATGCGAAGTTCGACCTGTTGTTTTTGCGGGCTGCGGGGATTGATGTGGGGGGCACGCTTCATGACACCATGCTGCTGCACTTCATGCTTGATGAGAATGGCAGTCATAAGTTAGAGACTTTAGCTATTCGGCATCTGCCGGAAGCAGATGGGTGGAAGGACGTTATTCCCCATCAGTTGAAGCTGACGGCCCGCCAGAGGAAGGTCAAAATGGCCGACCTCAATTATGGTCATATACCGTTGGATATATTGGGTGAATATGCCGCTCTTGATGCGCGGTTTACTTACCTATTGTACTCCCGGTTTATTGACCAATTAGAGAGCCATCCCCACTTCTCTGGGCTTTACACATTAGAGATGGATTTGTTGCGGGTTCTTTTTGAGAAAGAGTACCGGGGGGTGTATATAGACGAGCCGTATTTGCATGATCTGTCAGGTACGCTACGAGAGCGTATTGATGAGGTCGAAGATGAGTTCCAGCAGATTGCTGGGCGTCTTGTGAATATGAACTCCCCCAAACAACTAATCGAATTATTCGATGATCATGATATTCCTGTTCTAAAGCGGACTGCCAAGGGGGCACCTTGTTTAGACCGGGGCACTCTTCTTCGTCTTGCTGATGTCCATAAGGCTCCTTTAGCCAAGCTCCTGTTGGAACATCGAAAGGCCCGTAAGATCCTTTCAACATATTCCGAGGCGATACCTCTCAAGTTGGATACGGAGAAGCGGTTACACACCACATACCGGCAGGCGTCCGCTAGATCATCTCGGTTATCGTCGGCTAACCCTAACTTACAGAATATTCCTAGAGGACCAGAGATTCGTAGAGCATTCGTTCCGCCGAGTGATGAGTACGTCATCGTCTGCATAGACTTTTCGCAGATCGAGTTACGCCTCACGGCACACATGTCACAAGACCCAAAGATGCTTAAAAATTATGGGGCGGGGGGTGACATTCACATGATGACTGCAATGGGCTTGACTGGTAAGCCTGCGTCGAAGGTCACGAAAGAGGAGCGTACAAATGGGAAGGTGACGAACTTCTCTGTGTTGTATGGGGCGGGTCCACGGACGTTGGTTGAGACTGCGTTTACGGGATATGGGGTTAAGTGGACTGAGAAGCAGGCCAAGGGCTATATCGACCAGTTCTATAAGCATTACCGTGGTGTTCGTCGGTGGAAAACTGATCTAGAGCGGAAGATTCGGATGCAGGGCTATGTGGATGACTATTTCGGTCGGAGGCGGCGGGCACCAGATATTAAGGATGTTTCTATTGAGAAGTGGAAGCGGGAGAGTAGGGTGCGTTCATTAGTGAACTTCACTATCCAGAGCCCTGCCGCGACGATGTTGAAGCGGTCAATTGTGCGGGTGGATAATCTGCTCAAGGAGGAAAACGCCAAGACGAAGATGTTCCTGAATGTGCATGATGAGATTGCGTTCTATCTGCACCAAGACGAGTTTTATCTTCTCCCCGAGATTGTCCATGAAATGCAGGATTGGGATTTTGATATTCCCATTCTTGTTGACGTGGACTGGTCTGAGAAGTCTTGGGGGGACAAGCGTGGACTGGCTGATTAGGAGGAAACATGAATAAGCCAGAAGTGATTGAGGCACTGTCGGATGCGACGGATTACAGTAAAACTTTATGTAAGGAGATGTACGAGGCTCTTGAGTCGGTATTGCGGGTTGAGTTGATCGACACCGGAGCCACGAAGCTATTTAATCTAGGCACATTGTCGGTTAAGACGCTTGGTAAACGTCGAGGGAGAAACCCCCGTACTGGTGAAGAGATCACAGTTGGGCCGACTAATGTGGTTCGATTCAAAGCAAGTGTGGGTATTCGTAAGGACATTCAGCCTAAGAAGAAGCGTCGTGGGCGACCACCCAAGAAGGCGTCAAAACGTGTGGGGTAAAGTATGCGTATCGAAATCGACGGGCAGACCTATGATTTGGTCCCTGACCAAGACACTAAGATTGATGGGGGGGACTTAGACTCTGAGTTTATCGGGCTCCCTGCGTTGCTACACCAGTACGGGTTTCTGGCGGCTCACGCTCGCGCAGAGGTTGATGGGCAAAAGTACGCTATGGAGCGGCTGTATGCCATCGTTGATGCGGAATCTCGGCAGGAGGCTGAGAGGATGAACGTCAGGATGACAGAGAAGAAGCTAGAGAACACGGTCATTACTGATCAGCGGTATCAGCAGGCGAAACTTGCGTACATTGAGGCACGCAAGAAGGCAGGACTTTTGGGTGCGGTGCTCGATGCACTCAATGCCAAGAAGGACTGTCTCATCTCACTTGGGGCGAATTATCGCTCATCTGGGGGGACCGGACCAAGGATACTTAATCCTGTTGACACTCAGCAATTTGAGCAGGATACTGTCGGTCTTCAACGTGAAAAAGCAAAACAAGTAGTTGCTGAATCACAAAAGAAGCGTACCAAACGGAAGCCAGTTAGAAGGAGCATTAAACATGGCTAAGAAGCAACCTAAGAAGCGTACTCGTCGATCCGTAAATCTTTCTGTTATGGAGGACAAGCGTAAGGCTCAGAAAGCCCGATCTACTCGGACAGATTTCTGGAAGCCCGAGAACGGGGTTAACAAGATCCGTATCTTGCCACCTTGGGCAGATGGGGGTGTTAATGAGGGGATGTTCTACCGGGAGTTATACATCCACTGGAATATTCCTCCTGGGGCTGAGAACCAATCATTCGCGGTGTGTACTCGGAAAACCGAGGGTGCTGACGGTAAGTGTTACCTCTGCGATGAGGTAGACCGCTTGTACTCTGGTGGGTCGCCAGAGGACATTCAGATCGCCAAGGAAATCCGCTCACGACAGCGATTCTTCTCAAACGTCATTGATATGAATGACACGGAAGATGATATGGGCAATCCCAAGATCCAAATCTTCGCGTATGGTCCGAAGATTTTCGAGGGGATGCTCGCGTACTTCTGTGACTCAGAGTACGGGGATCTTACTGACCCAGATGATGGGTTCGTCGTCATCATTGAGCGCGAGGGCAAGGGTCGGGATACGACGTATCAGGTCCGCTGCTCTCGTAATCCTTCCTCCTGGGAGGATCAGGGGTGGGACGAGGACTTCATCTTTGATGGTCTGAAAGACCTCGATGCTCTTGATGAGGTTAGCGATTACTACGCACTCAAATCGTATTCATCCCAGAAGTCGTTGTACATCGGGTATGAAGAGGAAGAGGTGCAGCAGTTAGAAGCTGACGATGAAGAGGAAGAGGAAGACTTCGATGATGATGAGGACTTCGAGGAAGATGAAGAGGACGATGATTCTTCTGCAATCGAGGCACGTCTGAAAGCCGCTGTAAAGGGCGGTTCAAAGCGTCGAGGACGACGCACTTAGTAGTCCACAGTTCGGTTTTTGAGGCGGGGGGCACCCTTCGGGGTGCCCTCTCCAGCACTCTTGTGGGGTTTTGATGCCGAGAAAGAAGATCGCAGCACCTACCGTAGACCCGCTCATGGACCTTATCGTGGGGGATATTCAAAATAAGTTTGGGACCGCTTCTGCTGGGGTTCTTTCGGCAGAGACGATTCTATGTAAGGTGGATACTTGGGCATCCACGGGATCATTCCTAATTGATAGCCTCATTCGTGCTGGTAATGATTCTACACGTCCGGTGATTCCGTTTGGCAGACTTACCGAGATTGCTGGTTTGGAGGCGTCGGGTAAGACCACACTCTGTGCTCAGATCATGGCTGATGTGCAGGCTCAAGGGGGAATCTGTTGTTTAGCTGACACTGAGGAAGCGTTGGACCTGAAATACGTCGCATCTCTTGGAGTCGATCTTGAGAAGGTTATTTGGGTTCGCCCAGACCATATGGAGGATCTGTTCGATAAGTTTGAGCATTTGATTCAGGTCATACGCAAGCACGCACCGGATAAGATGATCGCGGTTTTGTGGGACTCGGTGGGGGCTACGTCAACGCAGGCAGAAGTTGAGGGGAGTGCCGGGGACGCGCACATGATGTTAGCTCCCAGAGTCATAAGTAAGAATCTCAAGCGGCTAGTTGCGCCCATTGCTCGTACCAAGACTGCTCTGATCGTTACCAATCACTTGTACACGAAACCTAATGTCAAGTTTGGGGACAAGTGGGAAACGTATGGCGGGCAGAAGATGAAGTATCTTGCCACGCTTCGTTTGCGGCTCACGAAGGTTGGGCAGATATCTATGACGGTGAACGGCATTAAGCGGGTCATCGGGCAGGACATCAGAATTAAGACGGTTAAGAATAAGATGGCGGCTGGCCTCCAAACTACGGATGCTCACCTGTTGCATGGGGCTGGGTTCGCTAATGACTACTCAATATTTCATCATATGGCTGCGCTCGACGCTGTAAAGAAGAGCGGTCGTAGTCAGGTATGGACGACACCAAAAGGTGAGGAAGTCAAATACATGGGGTGGCGCGGGTTTCAGAGCCACGTTAAATCGCACTCAGAATATGGGTCGTTGCAGGACGCAATTATACAAATCTTGTGGGAGTAATGAGCGTAGTAATTTATTCAGATATCCATGTCCACCCGCATAAGGCTGGCTCTCGTCAATTAGATTCAGGAATATCTAGTAGGTTGCAAGACTGCATTGACGTATTAGATCAGGTATACGCCTACGCGCATGAGAACGACATTACCAAGGTGCTATTTGCTGGTGACCTGTTCCACACTCGGCGGGCAGTAGACACGTCAGCGTTCAACGCGGTGTATGCTCGGATGGCACATTGGGCAGACCAGGGCATATTGACCATAGCTATTCCTGGTAACCATGACTGCTATGACCGGAGAGGGGGTGGGATACACTCTCTGGAGCCGCTGTGTGACATCATCCAGGTGATCGACTCTCCTCAGTGGGTGCGACTGTCTAAGGACACTTATGCGGTCTGTATGCCGTATGTGCATGAGCGGGCGGCATTTGTTGAGGCGTTGAATACTGCGATTGATGCTAGACCTAAGCGGGCCAAGCGGGCGGTTGGTATGTTCCATCAGGCAATTCATGGTGGGGTGCTTAACGCCGGTAAGGTTGCCCACCACTATGATGGGCCGATTCAGGTTTCTGACCTCCGACCAGATGTGCTCGACCGAGTGTTCTTGGGCGATTTCCACATCCCCCAATGCTTACTTGAAGATCAGGTATATTACGTCGGTGCTACGTTGCAGCATGGTTGGCGTGACGTGGGTAATCCGTGTGGTTTTGTTGTGCTTGATTTAGACGATCTGTCGATGGATCGGGTGCTAACGAAGTACCCAGAATTTGTTCAACTTGGGGTGGGAGATTTGGACTCTGCACCGGATGATTCATTCGTGCGAGTGACTTGCTCTCCCACGCAGGAGGAGTACGTTAGGTCAGTGTTGGGTGATCGGGTCAGGTCTATCGAGTGTATTCCTATTGAGGATGCGGCAAAGAGGCCACAACGTCGGGACGTGGTGACGTTGGCGATGAAGCGGGAAGAAGTGCTCAAGAGGTATGTAGACCGAATGTCTGGTCGGTGGTCTGGAGATATCCAGACGCTCTTAGACCACGGGATTCAGTTGTTGTCGGATGCGTGAAAGTTTTGTCTCCGCATAATTATTGTGTGAATACATTAATGTCTGCTGTGGAGGACAAAATGGAAAATGTTGAGTTGTTCGACGACTGGTTTGCTAATCAGGTGAAGTCGATTCTTGGTGCTCTTGCCCTGATTGCCCCTACGAACTCGATTGGGTCGAAGGGGATTTTTGTGCGGGATAGCCCTGACGGGTTCATTATTTCGCCGCCTGTGGATCTTCCTGGGGGATCTCCTAGATTGATTAATCAGGCTATTGCTTCGTTTGTACGTCAGACGGACTCTTTGGGGTATTTTTGGGTCCAAGAGGATGATGACCAGATCAGGATTATTTACAGTGGGTTGGGTGGAGACTGTGGGTTTCGTTGCGCGCTGAGTGGGGGGAGTATTGTGTCTGTGGACGATCTAGAACCAGATCCTAGATTTCTTGGTATTGGCGGTGTGACATCCAGGTATAAGATGGTGAATTAGTGTGAGATTTAGAACGCTTGAGATAACGAATTTCATCATCATTAGTCATGGTGAGATTGATCTAGCGGACCAAGGACTCGTCCGCATTTCTGGTGAAAATTTGGACGCCAGCCCGTTTGATTCTAACGGGTCGGGTAAGTCTTCTCTTATCGAGGCTCTTGTTTGGGTCTTGTGGGGCAAGACTTCGCAGGGGCTCGCAGCGGACGCTGTGGTTAATGCGAAGGCTGGGAGGGATTGTTCGGTATCCATCATCATCGAGGATGAGGATAGCGGGGACGAGTATCGGATAGTTCGATACCGCAAGCATCGCAAGCACCGGAACGAGGTGCAGCTATTTTGTAATGGCAAGGATGTTTCCGGCTCAACTAATGTTGTGACGCAGGCATTGATTGAGGATGTGATGGGGGTGGACTATCGGACATTCCTGAACTCCGTAGTGTTCTCTCATGCTGGCTCGATCAAGAGATTCACTGAGATGACGGATCTTGAGCAGAAGGAGGTGTTCGAGCGTATCCTGTCACTTGATTGGGTGACTAAGCTTCATGCTCAGATGGTGGATGAGCGGAAGAGGCTGAGTGCGAAGCTCTCATCACAACATGCCGTGCTGCAAGATGCTCAACGGAAGATCCTCGCTGAGTCGGATAGCTTGTCTACCTACATTGAGGAGGAGGTGAAGTTCGATGAGTCGAAGCAGGATAGGATTGATGAGCTAGTCGAGAAACGAAAAAGTTTGCGGCGCGAACGAAAAGGTTCGTCATCCAAATTGGTCAATAATCAGGAATATGTGGATTCGACCAAGAGTAAGATCGCGGGGGTGAAGTCGAAACTTACTACGTTGGAGCAGCGGTACACCATAGGGCGCGATAAGCTTCGGAGTAAGCTGCACGATGTGCAGGTAGCCCTAGAGGTTGCCGACCAGGGATTGAGGAGGATTGATACTCAGGAGGCGCAGGTTAACGACGAGTCGTTAGGGTCATCCTGTCCGGTGTGCTTACAGGAGGTGACTAAGGATCATCTGGATCGGTTGCGGGATGGGTTTGATGACGAGCGGGATGAGCTAGAGGCTTCGCGGACCAAGAATCTATTACGGGCAGACGAACTCCAGACGAAGTTGGCAGACTATAAGCGGAAGTACCAACTCAAGGTAGACACGCATACCACCACAATCGAGTCCTATCGTGAGGAGCTTCGTGAGCTACAAGATACTCAGAGGATGAACCGCACACTTCAGCTACGCATCGAGGGGTTCGACAACCAACTGAAGGATGTTGAGATTGAACTCAAGCGGGCCAAGGAGCGTAAGAATATATTTGCGGATCTGGTGTCTAGCGTGGAGGCGAACTTAAAGGGGCTTAGGAGGGATCTTGTGATCGCTCGGTCTAGGATCGCGCTACACGATAGGAAGCTAAAATCGTGTGAGTTCTGGGTGGAGGGGTTTTCCACCAAGGGTATTCGGTCACTACTCTTAGACGGGGTGGTGGGGTCACTGAACACTAACGCTGAGTTCTACTCGGATATGTTGACGGGTGGAGCGATTGACATTGGCTTCTCCACACAGAAGCAGTTGAAGAGTGGTGAGTTTCGCGACAGCTTTACGATCACCACATCGAATGTGAGTGGGGCGACGGAGTACGCTGCAAACTCTAAGGGTGAGCGTAGGCGCATCGACTTATGTGTTGCTCTCGCTATCGCGGACTTGTTGTCGTCTAGGTCCAGTAAGCGGTTCAACATCATCGTTTTGGATGAGGTGTTCGATAACTTGGATGAGTCCGGTAAGGAGGCTGTCATGGCTCTCCTTGATTATCTATCTACGGTGCGGGAGTCAGTGTTTGTCATCACGCATCTGGAGTCTCTCAAGTCGCAATTCCCGAATGAGGTTAGGGTGGTGAGAAGCCAGGGGTCGGCTGAGATCCGCGTGTGTTAGAGATTTTGTCATTGCATACTTAGGGTGCCCCAAGGGGTGTGTATGTCCACTTTGTCGTATGGAGGTAATTATGTGGATTTGTTTGAATGATGCGTTTTTCTCGATTGTGTGTATTCCTGATGACCCCACTAAGCTCAAAGTCAGAGCCCGTTTTGAGGGTGACATTGAGGAGGTGTTTGGGTCTGATGTGAAAGTCATTAAGACTCCTCAACGTGATTATCTATATCGGTCGTTTATTGATCGTGACACGGTTGCGTCCGTATTAGCGAGTCGAGTCAAAGGGATTGACTATCCCAACTTTAAGTCATCCGTGTTAGATGATGACAAGCATGACGCTTACTCCAATGTTTGGGGGGCCATGTGGGACGCTCAATCTAAGGCGGAACTACAGAAGTTCGGAGGTAGGCGTGGAAGATAAGTCCGAAGTTATTGATGTTATGTCTGAGCGCGACCCTGAAACTCAGATCACTTCTGCCGAGGCGCGAACTCTTCTTGAGCAGGCTATGGCGGCAGATGAGAATGTTCGCGCCAGGTATTACGCTGAGATATTCTCGTGTCTCATGGACTACCCAGAGTTCGAGAAGTTCGTCGCGGATAACTTTTCGGTGATTCAGTTCATCGACCATGAGTCAGGAATACTCGCGGTGCGTGTTGACCGGAACTCAGACATGGAGTCTGAGGAATCAGAGGTCTGATTTTGGCAAGGTATTATTCGAGTGACGGAATAACCATTCATTATGGGAACTGCCTGGAGGTGATGGCATCCATGCCAGCGGATAGCGTGGATGCCATCATCACAGATGGACCCTACGGGCTCTCCTTTATGGGGAAGGGCTGGGACCATGCCGTACCGGGAGTGGAATACTGGTCCGAGATGCTGAGAGTGGCGAAGCCGGGAGCGCACCTCCTGAGTTTCGGGGGAACCCGGCTCTATCATCGGATGATCTGCGCTATTGAGGATTCGGGGTGGCAAATTCGTGACTGCATCATGTGGGTGTACGGAAGTGGGTTCCCGAAATCCCATAGCCTTGGAAAATCGGTTGGAGAAGGGTGGGAGGCGTTTGGTACAGCACTGAAACCGGCGTGGGAACCGATCTGTTTAGCTCGCAAGCCGCTATCTGAAAAGACGATTGCAGCCAACGCTTTAGTGCATGGGACCGGAGGTCTGAATATCGACGGATGCCGGATACCAGTGTCAGAGGATGATGAGATACACGCCAAGAATCCCCACACACAGGGCGGGTTCGGTCACGGAGATGCGGCGGTCTACGGCACTTCAGTGGGAGCCGGGGCATATAACCCGAGAGACGGACGCTGGCCCGCGAATCTCATACACGACGGTAGTGAGGAGGTGGGGGGGTTGTTTCCGGTTAAGAAGAGCACGCGACATATGAGCTACAAGCGTGGCGGGGGCGAATTTATTGACAGTATTCCTTCTCAACCAGAGAAACGCTGGTTTGTTTCGGAGGAGGGGTCTGCTTCTCGATTCTTTTATTGTGCCAAAACCAGTAAAAAGGATAGGGGCGCGGGGAACACGCACCCCACCGTTAAGCCCCGATCTCTGATGCGGTGGCTGGCTTGTTTGATTGGTTGTCAGCCAGGGTCTACCATCCTCGATCCGTTCATGGGGTCGGGCAGCACATTACTAGCTGCGCGTGATGAGGGGCTTAGGTCGATTGGTATCGAAATAAACGAGGAATATTGTGAGATTGCTAAGAATCGCATTCAGTAGGTGATGTCCGTGGTTGATGATGTTCGTCGTCGGGCGGGTCGTAAGGCTAAACGAAAGGGCAACAATTTCGAGCGTCGTGTGGCTAAGATGTTGGAGGAGTGGTGGGGTAGCGAGTTCCACCGCACTCCAATGTCAGGTGGGTCGCAGTTAGCCGTTGGATTTGACTTCGCGGGAGATGTGGTCACGAACGACCCTACATTCCCTTTTCACGTTGAAGCGAAGAACCAGGAAGGCTGGCATGTGGCTCAGGTATTCGTGAGTGGCGGGTGTAAACCGTACAAGTTTTGGGACCAGGCTTGTGCGGAGGCACCCGACTCACGAATACCTCTCGTCATCATGACTCGTAATCGTCATCCAATCTGGGGGGTGGTGTCCTACGACACTTTCTCGGTATTACAGGCGGCGATTGCTGCCCACCCTGTGAGCCATATGGATGTGGTGAGACAGGATGGTGAGCGTTTGGTAATATTCTTGATTGAGGAGTTGTTTAAGACTCCTCCTGACATTTGGCGAGGCAAGTCTGGTTTAGTTATGGAGAGTACAGATGTCGAAGGTATTTGTAGCGATTGATGTTCAAAATTTGTGGTATGGGGCGCGTGAGTCATTTGGCAACTCGCATCGAGTAGATTTTAAGTCGTTAAGAGAGACAATTATTCAAAGTCTTCCTAACGATGTGGATATTGAGGCGATTGCCTACACGGTGATTTCACCGGAGCACGACAACTCAAAGTTTATTCGGATGCTAGAGTTGATGGGGTACATCGTTAAGTCCCGGTATATGATGTACGACAAGATTAGGGATATCCCAATCCACACGGATTGGGATGTTGGGATTACCGTGGACGCCATGCACCGTCACGGTAATGACGAGTTTGATACGTTTGTTCTGGTGTCAGGTGACGGGGATTATACCTATTTGTGTGAGCATTTGATGGGGGATGAGAAGGAGGTGTTACTATTTTCCTTCTCGGATTCCACAAGCTCAATCTTACGAAAAACTGTCGATAAAGCTTACGTCCTCGATGATCGTGTGGTGTTCGACACACATGGAACTCAACGAGCAGTTGGCTACTAAGCGGACACCAATTCAGGCATCGAATCCTGTTGCTCCACCGGAGATATCTGTCGAGGACGTTAAAGCGTTGGGTCATGACGATCTGGCACTTTGGGTTCTTGGGCAGAATCTCCTGGTGGATCACCGCCCATTCAATTTCGACCGGCACCGATATCTGATTGATATCTATCGGTGTAACTCGAAAGAGATCGTTGTTATGAAGGCGGCGCAGATGGGTCTGACCATCTGGCTACTTCTCAAGACCCTCCACATCCTCCTCAATAAGTCACCGATCAAGGCTGGCTTCTATTTCCCCACCGCTGATTCCGTAATCAAACTGTCCAAGGACCGACTCACTCCGATCATCGCGCAGAATCCAGAGTTGTCTGCGTTGGTTGAGAATAGTGACTTCGCGAACACGCTTGGCTTGAAGCAGATCGGATCGTCCTCATTATACCTAAATCACATCGGAGGTCTTGCAACCAAGGACTCGACTCCGATGGATCTAGTTGCGTTTGATGAGGTTCGGCTCATTGATCCTAGCGAGATTGACCAGACGCTAGAGCGGATCAGCCACAGCGAGCATAAGTACAAGTTCTTTGTTTCCACCGCTGGATACCCCGGTACGGATATTCACGCGAGGTTTCTGCGGGGGACGCAGAGGTACTGGCACACCCGCTGTGGCTGCGGACCTAATCCCGAAGATTGGGTAGTGCTTTCTGACGTATTCCCAAATTGTGTCATGGACGTGGGTGATGATGTATTTTACGCTTGCCCCAAGTGCGGCTATCGCATCAATGACCCCCAAAATGGTGAGTATGTTCCGCACAACCCCGGTGCTGATGTGGAGAGCTTCCATATCCACCAGATGATGTCGCATTACATTTCCGCCAAAGAAGTGTGGGAGGCGTGGAATACGACCACTAACGTGCGCGAGTTTTACAACGCGAAATTGGGTAAGCCGTACATTGATGAGGAATCCCGACCACTGACTCAGGATATTCTTGATTCGTGCATTAACCCCGCGATCCCTTGGTCCTTCATGAAGAAGGAGGCTGGGCAGATTTGCATGGGGGTGGATCAGCGGAGTGGTGAGAATCACGTCATCGTCGCCCAGCGACTAGAGAGCGGTAAGAAGCGGATTGTCCATATCGAGATCATCGCCTCTAAGAATCCAACGTACAAAGAGGGTGGGCGGGAGGTTTCCCCGTTCAAGCGTCTACGGACGTTAATGGAGGAGTATGACGTAGATGTGTGTGTCTGCGATGCGCTCCCCAACGCTAACGAGGCGATGGCGTTTGGTCGGGAGTTCCCAGGCCGAGTATTCCTAGCTTACTACACGGATAGTCGAGACACGATTAAGTGGTCAGACAAGGGGGCAGGAAAGAAGGAGTCTGTTGCTACTCGTAGAGTTCGGCGGGAGGCTAAGTTCAAACATCACGTCCTCTTGGATCGGTACACCAGCATTGAGGCGTCTATGATGGAGTGGACGACCCGCAAGGTGGAGATGCCTGATCCCCGTAGGCTGATACAGACTGCCAGAGATAACGGTGGGCGATTCGTCCAACTCCCAATTTGTACAGAGTATTTCTTTCCGCATATGATGGGGGTTGTGCGGGAGAAGGTGGGTGGTACGCACGACGGCATATACAGGATGCGGTGGGTCAATCTTGGATTGGACCCCCACTTCCTCCACGCCTGGAACTATTGCTGGTCTGCATTGGAGCGTGTAAAGCACAATTTCGGGTTTAACTTTTGGTGATCTCGCTGGCTCTTCGACCAAGTAACATACAAACGTCAACTGGTATTCGTACCAGTGGGAAAGGCCACTCTCAACTGGAACTTACATCCGGCATGTTTTGGTGTTGGCGACGTTGGATTAATCCCCCGCTATCGCAGGTCGAGGAGTCAGCAAGATGCCCAAGAAGAATAAAGCAGTAGCGCGAACCGGGAACTACGCTACGACCCGTGAGGAGCGGGACGAGCGTAGAGAGCGGATTCTCCGACTCAAGATGAGCGGTAAGTCCAATCGAGTCATCGCGCAGACGATGAAAGTCAGTGTTGGTACAGTCAAGAACGATCTACAGGTCATTCGGCAAGAACAGGGTAGGCGGTTCACCGACGAGGATGTTGCCGAGTATTTAGGAATATCCCTAAAGGTATTTGAAGAGGTCGAGATTCATGCGTGGCGTGAATATAACGAGTGTGCCCCCGGCACCGCTGGGAGGATTAAGGCGTTAGACTTAGTTCGTAATGCGCGGAAGGACGGCATCTCGCTCAGACAAGAGGTTGGGATGATCCAGCGGGCTCCTGAGAAGCGGGAGGTTGAGGTGACGAGCACGACCACTATTACGCAGTTAGCTCCTCAAGTTAGACGGGCATTAGCGAATGCGCTTATCGAGGCCCATTGTACGACTGCGCTCCCTCCCCCAGAACCTAGCGAGGTCATTGTGATAGGTGAGGAGCCCCTAACGTAATTTGACCTGTCGGCATTCCGTGGTAAAACTCCAAGTAAGCCAACATTTATTGGGGGACGGAATGTCCGCGAACTCTACACTGGATCAGTGGGTCCAGGCTGTACTACACGCATTTGTGTTGTTCTGGTTGTTGTGGGCTGCTGGTCAAGCAAGAGCTACAACCCTTACCGACACTGAATATATCTTGATGTTAACTGACAAGTCGATGATGGAAACGCCCGTAGTTTTGGTGAGTGCTCATGTGGACACTTACCGACCGTGTGGTCATTTTATGTGCAAATCAGGTGATGTTCGGGCGGGCATGAAATAATCTCGGATTTCACCTCAATATTTTGAATCTCGTAGTGAAACCTTATTGAGTCTCTCTGCGACTGTGGGTAAACTCGTCCGAAGCGGCTCTCTTTGAAGGATGAAATTAGATGTCTTCCTGTCCTTGCATGTTGACCTCCAAGGTCGTTGACTCTCGTACAACGAAAGCTAAGGGCTACGATTGGGTGCCCGAGGGGGTACGTTATCGAAAACGTCGATGCAAGAATTGCGACGAAGAGTTCGATACATACGAGGGTACAGAGGAGGAACTCCTTCGTATGCTCGACCGTAGATTCCGTAAGAAATACAACATCAAAATCTGTTAATCATCGGGGGATCAGTATGTCTAATGTCATGGATGTGGAAGAGGTCATGTTTGCGCTCGGCGTAGATGGGATTCTGGATGTGGTTGAGTTGGGGTCTATCCCAGAGGATGTAATCGTCGAAGATGACGCAGTATTTGGCGTCATGCTCAGGATGCTACTAGCAGACACGAAACGGGTTCTTACCTACGCCTTAGACAAGGGCTATCGGCAGGATTTGGGTTGGCGAGTAGCGAAAGCCGGGGAGGGGCCGCACCATAGTGTGACTAAGGAATCGTGCCCTCATTTCTTCCTGGTTTTGCATGAGCAAGATGGCAAGTTAGTAGCCAGATACCTCAATGAGACAAACCCAGATGATGAAGAGCTAGGAAGGCTCTCGAAGATTGTGAACACTGATTTGCATCCTGGGTTCGCTAATGAAGTGTCTACATTCAATGAAGTTTTGTTGGCACTTGGAGAGAAATGCGCGGACCCAGGGATCGGGCAGTAATTCGCATCTTGCAGTTTCTTTTTGACGATGGCGGGGACCGGACATTCCCGTACATCTCGCGGGTGCTCAAGCTTTCACCCACAAAGGTGCATGAAAAACTCGTAGACCTACAGTCGTTAGGTCTAGTTGACCGGGTGTATTCCAAAGATTCAACTCGGTACTTCTGTACCGATGCCGCTCATCTGGTACTGAATCAGCACTCTCAAGAGCACCGAATTTCCTATCAAATTTAGAGATTTTGTCATTGCATAATAGGTGTGTCATGTGGGGGTGCGTCTTGAACGGATACAAATTATTATTGGTAGTATTCCTGGTTTCCTGTTCAGGCGGGACGTTCGAGGTTACGGCTGATACCCCGGTAGGGGATTTTGC